>QFCS01001049.1_pt1 | contig 244822 bp, 225 predicted proteins | sample 3576561 | NCBI WGS metagenome assembly QFCS01
TACTTGCCCAAGCGGTGGCGACGCGAGCAGCGACGAGGGCCCCGCGCAACGCGCGGGATCGGAGCGTTAAGCGAGTGGCGCCCGATCGTGGGTTTCGCTGCGCAAACCCGCAGCGAATTTAGGTCTTCGGCAGCGTCACGCCAGTCTGACCCTGATACTTGCCCCCACGATCCTTGTAGCTGACTTCGCAGACTTCATCGGATTCGAGGAACAGCATCTGCGCCACGCCTTCGTTGGCGTAGATCTTCGCGGGCAGCGGTGTGGTGTTGGAGAACTCGAGCGTGACGTGGCCTTCCCACTCGGGTTCGAGCGGGGTCACGTTGACGATGATGCCGCAGCGCGCATACGTGCTCTTGCCGAGGCAGATCGTGAGCACCGAGCGCGGGATGCGGAAATACTCCACCGTGCGCGCAAGCGCGAACGAGTTCGGCGGAATGATGCAGACCTCGCCCTTGAAGTCGACGAAGTTCTTCGAGTCGAAATCCTTCGGATCGACGATCGTCGAGTTGATGTTGGTGAAAATCTTGAATTCGTCCGCGCAGCGCACGTCGTAGCCGTAACTGCTGGTGCCGTAGCTGACGATGCGGCCGCCGTTGTGGGTGCGCACCTGGCCTTCCTCGAAAGGCTCGATCATGCGGTGATCGCGGGCCATGCGCTTGATCCAACGGTCGGATTTGATGCTCATCGTCAATGCGGTCTGCTTCGGGAAAGAGCCGGCGGGCGGCTCGGGACGTGCATTGTGAGCCAGCGGGCTGCCGGGGCCAAGCCACGGCCGAGCCCCTGATTCGCGATCGCTCGGCAGCCGAAACTCAGAACAGCGCCGCGATCCGCTGCGCCTGCTTGGCGTCGGCCATGCGCCCGCGACCGGCGCCGAGGTTGTCGAGCAGGTTGCGGGGCTTGGCCGTGGCCGGAATGACGCAGGTGACCGCCGGCTGCGCGAGCACGAACTTGAGCATGAGCTGGCCCCAGGACTCGCAATCGATCTCGCCGGCCCACTCCGGCAACGGCCTGCCCTTCACCTGCGCGAACAGGCGCCCGTCCTCGAACGCGCGATTGACGAGCACGGCGACCCCGCGATCGGCACACAGCGGCAGCAGCTCGCGCTCCACCGAGCGCGACACCACCGAATAGTTGATCTGCACGAAGTCGAGCTTCTCTCTGCGCACCACGTCGACGAGTTCCGCGTGCGCCTCGTCGCGGTAGTGCGTGACGCCGATGTAGCGCGTCTTGCCGGCCTGCTGCAGCTCGCGCAAGAAGCGCAGGTTCGACTGCAGGTCGACGAGGCTGTGCACTTGCAGCAGCTCGACCTTGTCGGTGCGCAGACGCGCGAGCGAATTCTGCCACTGCGCCTTGGCGGCCTGCGGTGAATAGGACGAGATCTTGGTCGCCAGAAAGCAGCGCTCGCGCTGGGCCCTTGCGGCGAGCAGCGAGCCGAGTACCGCTTCGGCGCTGCCATAGCTCGGCGCCGTATCGACGACGCTGCCCGCCTGCTTCAGCAGATCATCGAGCACCGCGGCAAGCGGCTCGCGTTCGGCTGCCGAATCGCCGACTTCGAAGGCCCCCGAAGTGCCGAGACCGATCACCGGAAGCTCCGCGCCCGAGACTGGAATGCGCCGCTTGAGCAAAGGCTCTGCGGATGCCTGCGCCCAGGCCCCGATCTGCCGTAACGCCGCCATCGCAGCGACGCTCCGCAGCAGCGTTCGGCGCTTCATCGAAGAGCGCCTCAGTCGTCCGACATCTCGATGCTCGGAAACGCCTCGACCGCTCCGTGCGCGAGCCGTGCCACCGCCCGCAAGGCGATCTCGCCATAAAGCTTGGCCGCATCGGTATCCGGCTCCGCGGCGACGGTCGGGTTGCCGCTGTCGGCGAGTTCGCGAATGCGCGCGTCCAGCGGCAGGCGGCCGAGCACTTCGACGCCGGTGTCCTGCGCAAGCCTGTCGCCACCGCCGGTGCCGAACACCGCGGTCTGATGGCCGCAATTCGGGCAGCAGAACACGCTCATGTTCTCGACCACGCCGAGCACCGAAACGTTGACCTTCTTGAACATCTCGAGGCCCTTGCGCGCATCGAGCAGCGCAATGTCCTGCGGCGTGGTCACCACCACCGCGCCCGACAGCGGAATGCGCTGCGACAGCGTCAGCGCGATGTCGCCGGTACCCGGCGGCATGTCGATGATCAGATAGTCCAGATCCTGCCAGCGCGTCTCCGTCAGCAGCTGCATGAGCGCCGAGGTGACCATCGGTCCGCGCCAGATCGTCGGCTGGGTGTCGTCGACCAGAAAGCCGATGCTCATCGCCTGCAGTCCGTGCGCGACGACCGGGTTCATGATCTTGCCGTCCGGCGAGCTCGGGCGCGCCGAACTGCCGAGCATGCGCGGCTGGCTCGGGCCGTAGATATCGGCATCGAGCAGGCCGACGCGCGCACCCGCGGCCTGCAGCGCGAGCGCGAAGTTGACCGCGACGGTGGACTTGCCGACACCGCCCTTGCCGCTCGCGATGGCGATGATGTTGCGAATCTGCGCGAGCGGCTGAAGATTGCTTTGTACCGCGTGCGCGCTCACTTTCCAGCGCACCGTGACTTGCGCGTCGAGCCCGGTCGCCTGCTGTACGTGCGCCGCCAGCGCGGTGCGCAAGGCCTGTTCGTGGCGCTGCGCCGGAAAGCCGAGCTCCAGGTCGATCAGCGCCCGCTTTCCCGCGATCTCGGTACGGCGCAACACGCCGGCCGACATCAGGTCACGCCCGATCAGCGGGTCGACGAACGAGGAGAGTGCGGATTGCAGCTGCTGATGAACCTGAGACATGCGGCGCCCTGAAAAAAACCCGAAAAAGCGGGCGCCGAGTCTAGCTCAGTGAGCTTCCGGAGGCGGCGCCACCGCCCCGGCCGGCGGCCGCTTGGACATCCAGATCAGCGGCGCGATCAGCAGCGCAACAGCGCCGAAGAAGTAGAAATCGTCCGCATAGCTCAACAGCGCCGCCTGCTGCGCAACCTGGCCGGCGATCACCGCCTGGGCGGAGACCGTGTCGAAGCTTCCGTTCATGGCGGCCATCGTCTGCTGATACGCCGGGTCCAGCACGCTCACGCGATCGACCAGCTGCGACTGATGCACCTGCATTCCACGCGCAAGCCAGGTCACCGCGAGCGAAATGCCGACGCTCGACCCGATGTTGCGCATGAGATTGATCAGCGCGGCCGCGTTGCCGCCTTCGGTCGGCGGCAGGCCGACGTAGGCGAGCACGTTGATCGGCACCATCAGGAACGCCATGCCGAAACTCTGCAGCACGCGCAGCATGACCATCTGTCCCTGCGATACCGACGCGCTCATGTAGTGCGCGGTGACGATCATGGCGATGCCGGTGGAGACGAATCCCAGGCACACCATCAGGCGCGGATCGATCTTGCCGACCAGCCTCGCCCCGATCGGCATCAGCAGGATCAGCAGCAGGGAGCCCGGCGACATCACCAGGCCCGCATCCATCGCCGAATAGCCGAGCACCGATTGCGCGAACTGCGGAAGCAGCACGATGGCGCCGAACATCGCCACGCCGACGCCGAAGATCAGCACGTTGGCCGCGAAGAAATTGCGGTTGCGGAACAGCCGCAGGTTGATGATCGGATGCGGGTGGCGCAGCTCCCACCAGACCAGCGTCGCCAACGAGGCCACGCAGATCATCAGGCAGCCGCGGATGAACGACGAATCGAACCAGTCTTCCTGCTGGCCCTTGTCGAACATGACCTGCAAGGCGCCCATGCCGATGGCGATCAGCGCGAAGCCGAAGTAGTCGACCGAGAACGGCTCCTCGCGCCGGCGGCGCTGGGCTTCGAGCTGGGCCGGCGAATCGTGCACGAGCCGCATCGAGGCGAGCGCGAGCAGCAGGCCGATCGGCGCGTTGACGAGGAAGATCCAGTGCCAGCTGTAGCTGTCGGTGATGAAGCCGCCGAGCGGCGGGCCGATGGCGGGCCCGCAGACGATCGCCATGCCGTAGATCGCCATCGAGGCGCCGCGTTTATCGGGCGGAAACGCATCGGCCAGAATCGCCTGCGAAACCGGCTGCAAGGCTCCGCCCGCGAGCCCTTGCAGGATGCGCGCGGCGATCAGCACCGGCAGCGACGGCGCCAGGCCGCAAAGCACCGAGGCCAGCGTGAACAGGATGATCGAGAGAATGTAGTAGCGGCGCCGACCGATGGCGTTCGCGAGCCAGCCCGTCATCGGCAGGATGATGGCGTTGGCGACCAGGTACGAGGTCAGCACCCAGGTCGCTTCGTCCTGGCTCGCCGACAGCGATCCGGCGATGTGCGCGAGCGAGACGTTGGCGATGGAGGTGTCGAGCACCTCCATGAACGCCGAGAAGCCGACCACCGCCGCGAGCAGCTTCGGCCGTGGGTTCCACGAGGCGGCAGCGGCTTGCGTCACTGCGCGGCGGCCAGCCGGGTTCCGTCTTCATGCCGCACGTCCACGCGCGGAACCACCGACATGCCCGGAGCCAGATGCAGCGCCGCGTCGGGCGCCGGATCGAACACCAGCTTCACCGGCACGCGTTGCACCACCTTGACGAAGTTGCCGGTGGCGTTCTCGGCCGGCAGCAGGCTGAAGGCCGAGCCGGTTCCAGCCTGCAGGCTCTGCACGCGCGCGGTGAAATGCTGGCCCGGATACGCATCGACCTTCACGTCCACCGGCTGGCCGATGCGCAGATGTTCGAGCTGCGTTTCCTTGAAGTTGGCGACGATCCACGGCGCGTTGCCGACCAGCGCGAGCACCGGCGCGCCGGCCTGCAACTGCGAACCCAGCTGCACGTTCTTGCGCGTGACGCGGCCCGCGCTCGGCGCCTTGACCTGCGTGTAGCCGAGCTGCAGTGCGCTCTGGTCGACCGCGGCCTGCGCCTGCGCCTCGGCGGCCTGCGCGCTCGCGAGCTGCGCTTCCTTGGCGGCGATCTGCTCGGGCGTGGTTCGGGCCGAGGTTAGCGCGGCGACGGCCTGATCGGCCTGTGCGCGCATCGCGCGGTAGTTGGTCTGCGCCTGTTCGAGAATCTGCTTGGAGACTTCGTCCTTGGCGTAGAGCGCCTCGTAGCGCGTGACGTCGGATTTCGCCCGATCGGCTTGAGCGCGCGCCGCGGCGAGGCCCGCCTGCGCCTGCGTCACGCCGGCCGGAGCGCGCGTGCGCGTCAGCTCGAGATCGGCCTGCGCCGACAGCGCCTGCGCCTTGGCGGCGGCGAGATTGGCCTGCGCCTGCCGCAGCCGGGCTTTGAAATCTTCGGCATCGAGCTCGAACAGCAACGCGCCTGCGGCGACGATCTGGTTGTCGCTGACGTAGACCTTGGTCACCGTACCCGAAACGCGCGGCGCGACCATCGTCACGTCGGCCTGGATGAAGGCGTCGTCGGTGGATTCGTAGCCGCGCGAAGTCCACCACCAGATGCCGGCACCGATGGCGGCGGCCGCGAGCACCGCGATGGCGATCGGGGCTTTGGAGGTTTTCTGCGGAGGGGTGCTGTCGTTCATGGTTTCGGGAAACTCAAAGACGGAACTGCCGCGCATGTCCCTGCGCGGAGGCGAGGTTCACGCGGGCCTGCTGGTACGCGGCCTGCGCGGACACCACCTGCGTGCGGGCCCGTGCGAGGTTGGCCTGCGCGGTGACGACATCGACGTTGTTGGCGATGCCATTCAGAAAGCGGTCGCGCGCGAGTTCGAGCTCGCGCTCGGCGAAGGCCAGCGCCGCTTCGGCTGCGGCCATCTGCTCACGCGTGTTGGCCACCGTGACCACGGCCAGGCGCACGTCCTGCTCGATCTGCTCGCGCAGGTCGTCGAGGCGCAGGCGCTGCTGCTCCACCTGCAGCTCGGCCGCGGCCTTGCCGGCGCTGACCGCACCGCCCGCGTAGAGCGGCATCTGGATCTGCGCGCCGTAGCGGTAGGTGTCCTGCTCGTTCTTGTTCGGCGTGTTGGCCGACAGGCCATAGTCGGCAAAGGCCGAAACGGTCGGCAACACCCGGCGCCGCGCCGCCTGCAGCGCGGCTTCGGCCTGCTTGAGCTGGGCCTGCACCAGCGCCAGATCGGCGCGATCGCTGCGCGCCACGGCGAGCGCGTCGTCGGCACCTGGAGCGAGCGAGCCATCGGCTTTCAGGTCACCCGACAAGACGATCGCCTGGCCCATCGGCAGGCTCGCGAGCCGCTGCAATTGCAGGCGCGATTGCGCGATCGCGGTCTGCGCTTCGGACACCGCGTAGCGGTCCTGCGCCACCGCGGTTTCGGAGCGCGATACATCCACGCCCGCCGCGACGCCGGCCTGGCGCTGGTCGCGCGCCTGCACCAGCAGGTCTTCGGCGAGCGCCAGATCGGCCTTGGCCGACTCCAGCGCCTGCTCGCCGGCCAGCACGCGAATGAACGACACCGCCACCTGGGCCGCGAGCTGCTCGCGCTGCACTTCGACCTGCGCGCGCGCCGCATCGACCGCGAAGTTGCGACTGCTGACTTCGCTCATCGTCGACAGATCGAGCAGCTTCTGCGACAGGCGCACGCGCGCATCGAACACCGAGAACGGGCCGATGAGCTCCGGAAGCCCCGGAAACTCGAAGCCCATGGCGGCCGGATTGCTGGTCTGGCGCGCCTGCATGGCCTGCAGGTCGAGCTGCGGCAGCAGCGCGCCGCGACTGATGTCGCGCTGCGCCTGGGCGAGCGCCAGCCCGCGGTCGGCCAGGCCCTGGACCGGCGAATTCTGCAGTGCGCGCTCGATCAGCTCGGCGAGGCTCAGCGCCGCCGTGTCCTGCTGGGCGAGCACGGCAGCCGGCGCGCCGAGCAGCGAAGCCGCCAGCAGCGACAGGCCCGCGAGGCGAGGCCTCCAGCTCGAATGTTCAGCCATGGTGACGATCCCCTATGAACGGTTTCAAGATGTTTTGGCCGTCGGCCCGTACACCAGCCGGCTCAGCAGTTCCTTGAGCAGCAGTTGCTCGCCCGGTGTCAGGGCCGCCATGAACAAGGCCTCCTGCCCCATCACGAGCGGCTTTTTCGATTCCCACCACTGCCGTCCCTGGACGGTCAGGGCGATGGCGTTGGCCCGGCGATCGCGGTGCTGGCGCCGCCGCTCGACCATGCCGCGCTGCTGCAGCTCGTCGATGAGTTTCATCGTCGTGGTGCGGTCATAACCCATCGCCTCGCCGATCTGGACCTGGCTGATCCCCTCGGCGCGCTCGAGCAGGCTGACGACCGCGAAGTGGCGGATGCCGAGCCGATCGGACTCGAGCATCGAGTCGAGCCGCTCGATCAGCCGCTGGCGGCAGCGCGTCAGCAGCACGCCCAGGTGGCCGTTGAACTCGGCGGGCAGGGAGAACGCGGAGGGCGCCTGGGGATGGGAGTCGGGCACGGGCGGGCAGCGTCGAAAGATACTCAGCATTATTGAGTATTCATTCCACCAGTCGCAACGCGGTCGCGCGTTCCGCCCGTGCCCCGGGACGGCGAGGCGGCGTGTCACCACCCGAGGTGTAAAATCGCGACCCCTTTCGCAAAGCCCGCCGCCACGCCCCCGCCATGCGCCAAATCCTGGTCACCCACGCCCTGCCCTACGCCAACGGTCCGCTGCACCTCGGCCACATGGTGGGCTATGTCCAGACCGACATCTGGGTGCGCTTCCAGCGCATGTGCGGGCACGAGGTGCACTTCGTCGCCGGCGAGGACGCGCACGGAACCCCGATCATGCTCGCGGCCGAGAAGGCCGGCGTGGCACCCGAGGCCTTCGTCGCCGAGATCAAGACCAGCCACGAGGCGGATTTCCGCGACTTCTCGGTGATCCACGACTGCTACCACAGCACGCACTCGCCCGAGACGCAGCGCTACAGCGAGCTGATCTGGAGCCGCCTCAAGGAGCGAGGCGTGATCGCCGCGCGCACGATCCAGCAGCTCTACGATCCGACGCGCGAGATGTTCCTGCCGGATCGCTATATCAAGGGCGAATGTCCCAACTGCGGCTCGCCCGACCAGTACGGCGACAACTGCGAAGTCTGCGGCAAGGCCTATTCGCCGACCGATCTCAAGAACCCGCGCTCGGTGGTCTCGGGCGCGACGCCGGTGATGCGCGATTCCGAGCATTACTTCTTCGAGCTCGGCAAGTTCCAGGGCTTTCTCGAAGGCTGGCTATCGCAGGGCGGCGATGCCGAGGTGGCGCAGCCGTCCGTCGTCGCCAAGCTCAAGGAATGGTTCGCGGCCGGCCTCAAGGACTGGGACGTCTCGCGCGATGCGCCGTACTTCGGCTTCGCGATTCCGGGCACGACCGGCAAATTCTTCTACGTCTGGCTCGATGCGCCGATCGGCTACATGGGCAGCTTCGCGCGCTGGTGCGAGCAGCAGAATCTCGACTTCGGCCATTGGTGGAACGCCGGCTCGACCACCGAACTGCATCACTTCATCGGCAAGGACATCGTCAACTTCCACGGCCTGTTCTGGCCGGCGATGCTCGAAGGCTCGGGCCACCGCACGCCGACCAAGCTGCACGTCAACGGCTACCTGACCGTCAACGGCGCCAAGATGAGCAAGAGCCGCGGCACCTTCATCAAGGCGCGCAGCTATCTGAAGCATCTCGATTCGGATTATCTGCGCTACTACTTCGCCGCCAAGCTCGGCAGCGGCGTCGACGATCTCGATCTCGATCTCGCCGATTTCAAGGCGCGCATCGACAGCGACATCGTCGGCAAGTACGTGAACATCGCGAGCCGCTGCGCGGGCTTCGTTCACAAGCTGTTCGGCGGCCGGCTCGCCGACCAGTTGCACGACGATGCCTTGTTCAAGGACTTCGCGGAGGAAGCCGATCGCCTGCGCGGGCTGTTCGAGGTCGGTGACTACGCGGCCGCCGTGCGCGAGATCATGCTGATGGCCGATGACGCCAACGCCGAAATCCAGCGCCTCGCGCCGTGGACGATGGCGAAGGATTCCGAGCGTGCGACCGAACTGCATCGCGTCTGCACGAGCTTCTTGAACGCCTTCCGCCAGATCACGATTTATCTGAAGCCGTTGCTGCCGAAGATCGCCGCGCAGGCCGAACTGTTTCTCGGCGTCGCGCCGCTGCAGTGGGCCGATGCGGCCACCCCGCTGCTCGATCATCCGATCAACGCCTACCAGCCGCTCGCGCTGCGCATCGAGCAGAAAGCCATCGACGCGATGCTCGCAGAAGAAGCGCCGCCGGCAAACGAAACTTCCCTCTCCACCCGCGCAGCGGGGGGAGAGGGCCAGGATGAGGGGGGCGCCGGCAAAGCCGGCGTTGCGAAGTCGGCCAAGAGCGCTCCCTCACCCGGCGCTACCGCACCACCCTCTCCCGCAAGCGGGGGAGCGGAAAACAACACCATCTCGATCGACGATTTCACCAAGGTCGAACTGCGCATCGCCCGCATCGAAACCGCCGATCACGTCGAAGGCGCCGACAAGCTGCTGCGTCTGACGCTCGATCTCGGCGAACTCGGCAAGCGCCAGGTGTTCGCGGGCATCAAGACCGCGTATGCGCCCGAAACGCTCGTGGGTCGCTTGACGATCTGCGTCGCCAACCTCGCCCCACGCAAGATGAAGTTCGGCATGAGTGAAGGCATGGTGCTCGCCGCGAGCGCCGAAGGCGGCGCGCCGTTCCTGCTGTCGCCCGACTCCGGTGCGCAACCCGGAATGCGCGTCAAGTAACGACACGAATGGGCGCGACAGCCGACGCCATCGACGCCCTGCTGCCGCAGACGCAATGCACGCGCTGCGGCTTCGACGCCTGCCGTCCGTATGCCGAAGCGCTCGCAAGCGATGCGACCGAACTCAATCGCTGCCCGCCCGGCGGCGACGAAACCATCGCCGCGCTCGCCGCGCTGCTACAGAAGCCCGCGCTGGCTCTCGACCGGGATTGCGGCGAAGACTGGCCGGTGGCGCGCGTCGCCCGCGTCGTCGAGGCCGATTGCATCGGCTGCACCAAGTGCATCCAGGCCTGTCCGGTCGATGCGATTGTCGGCGCCGCCAATCTCATGCACACGATCATCGAAGCGCAGTGCACGGGCTGCGAGCTCTGCATTCCGCCCTGCCCGGTCGATTGCATCGTCATGGAAGAGGCACCGGCGCTACCGCTGCCGCGCACGCGCAGCGGCGAATTCCGTTCGCTCCACGAGGCTCGCAAGGCGCGGTTGAAGCACTGGGCCGACGAAGACGCCGAGCGCCGTCGCCGCTTGCGCCCGAGCCCGAGCGCCGCGCTCGATCCCGTGGCGGCCGCACTCGCACGAGCACGCCAGCGGTGAACGCCCGGGCGCCGTCGCGGTCTGCAGCTGGAGTCCGCGAGCGGCGCTCGCATGATGATGCAGTCATGACCATGAAACGATTTCTGGCTTTATCGACCGCCTGCTTCGCGCTCGCGGCCTGCACCACCATCCGCGACGTCTCCGATTCGCATGAAGGCGGCCGCTACCGTGTCGGCGAAACGGCAACCGCGCGCATCGGCGAGGTGATGTTCGATCAGGCGCGCTACACGTCGGCGCCCGAAGCCTTTACCAGGGCGAGCATTCCGCCGGCTCCGGGGCGACGCGGAGTCGCCATCAGCACGCGGCTCGTCGCCCGCGACGTCGATGGCGAACGCGCCTATTGCACGCCGATCGAGTCGAGCTTCGCCTGCTTCTACGACCTCGACCGCAATGGCGATCTCGATCACGTACTCGTCAGCAACCTCGGCATCGTCAGCTCCAAGCAGCCGCTGGAGCCGGCAGTGAAATACGATCTCGGCCCGGGCTCGACGATGCGCGGCTTCAAATCCGAGCTGATCTATCAGGGCCGCGCCGGCGACGTGCTGACGCTGCGCTATCGCGACTACGCCAACAGCCTGAGCCTGCCGAGCTACGAGCAGACGCTGAGCTATACGCTGGACCCGAAAGCACCGATCGAAATCCGCTATCGCGATGCGCGCTTCAAGGTGCTGCAGGCCGACAATCAAAGCATTCGCTACCAGATCCTGAGCGGCTTCTCGGACGCGCAGTCGCCGTGATGGGCCGACACGATCTGCGGCATTCGCATTCGCTATCGCGTCGATGAAGAATTTCCGCTTGCCGTTTGCGGAAGGCCTGACTAACCTGTGCGCCGCCATGAAGAACCCGACGGCCCTCGCCGCCCACACCGCACGATTTTGGTACTACCGCCCGTATCGATAGCCGGCGGCTGATTTCCGTTGTTCAACGAAAGCCGCCTCCGAACAGGCGGCTTTCGTGTTTCCAGAGGTCCGAGCTCCAACGAACTCATCTCGAACGATTGCCACCGCGGAAGCGGCTCCACACCTGGAGCAAAGGCAGTGTTCAATCTAGACCACGATGTCATCACCGGCGATTCGATCGCCGCCGCCGACGCGGCTTCCACGCCGCGAAGACGATCAACGGACAGCGGCGCCGACGCCTGGCACCCGCAGAGCTGGAAGGCGCATCCGATTCGCCAGGCGCCCGAATATCCCGATGCCGATGCGCATGCGCGCGTGATCGCGCAGCTGCGACAGCTGCCTCCGCTCGTGCTCGCCGATGAAGTTCGTGCGCTCAAAGCGCAGCTCGCTCGCGTCGCCCATGGCGAAGCACTGTTGTTGCAGGGCGGCGACTGCGCCGAATCCTTCGCCGAATTCTCGGCCAGCAGCCTGCGCGATACACATCGCGCGCTGCGCGAAATGGCGATCGCACTGAGCACACATTTGCCCGTCGTCACGGTGGGTCGCATCGCCGGGCAGTTCGCCAAGCCGCGTTCGTCCGCGGCCGAAAAGATCGGCGATGTCGAACTGCCGAGCTATCGCGGCGATATCGTCAACGGCCCGGCCTTCGACGCCCAAAGCCGGGCGCCCGATCCGCAGCGCATGCTGCGCGCTTACCAGCAATCGGCGATCACGCTGAACCTGTTGCGCGCGCTCGACGGAGCCTCCATCGCAAGGCAATCGCGTCTCTACACGAGCCACGAAGCGCTGTTGTTGCCGTACGAAGCCGCGTCGACGCATCGAGACAGCGTCAGCGGAGACTGGTACGACTGCTCCGCGCACCTGCTCTGGATCGGCGATCGCACGCGCCGGCTCGGCGGCGCGCACCTGGAGTTCTGCCGCGGCATCGCCAACCCGCTCGGGCTCAAGTGCGGGCCCTCGATGACGCCCGACGAACTGCTGCGCGTACTCGACGTGCTCGACCCGCGGCGCGAGCCCGGACGCATCACGCTGATCTCGCGCATGGGCGCCGATGGCGTTCGCGACCAGCTGCCTGCGCTCGTGCGCGCCTTGCAACGCGAAGGCCGGCCCGCGGTCTGGATCTGCGATCCGATGCACGGCAACACGCAAACCGCGACCGGCGGCTACAAGACGCGGCCTTTCGAGCGTGTCGCCGAAGAGGTGCGCGGCTACTTCGAAGTGCATCGTGCGCTGGGCAGCCACGCCGGCGGCCTGCACCTGGAGATGACCGGCAAGAACGTCACCGAATGCACGGGCGGGCCGCAGCAACTGTCGGAGCAGGACCTGCCGCTGCGCTACCAGACGCATTGCGATCCGCGGCTCAACGCGGTGCAGGCGCTCGCGCTGGCCGCTGTCGCACGTTCGGAGCTCGCGTCGTCGCAGGCCGCGAACACCGACAAGGCCCGCCGCGAACTGCCACAATCGCCTGCCGAGACAGAACCGCTGCTTGTCACCTGAAAGCCCGCCACGATGAACCCAGCCAAGCGCCGCGCGATCTATGAGCGCCTGCGTGCAGCCAACCCGCACCCGACCACCGAGCTGCGCTACACCACGCCGTTCGAGCTGCTGGTGGCCGTGGTGCTGTCCGCGCAGGCCACCGACGTCGGCGTCAACAAGGCCACCGCGCGATTGTTCCCGGTCGCGAACACGCCGCAGAAAATCCTCGATCTCGGGCTCGAAGGCCTGCGCGAGCACATCAAGACCATCGGCCTGTTCAATGCCAAGGCCAAGAACGTGATCGCGCTGTGCGAGATCCTGCTGCGCGAGCACGGCGGCGAAGTGCCACGCGATCGCGAATCGCTCGAGAAGCTGCCCGGCGTCGGCCGCAAGACCGCCAACGTGGTGCTCAACACCGCGTTCGGCGAACACACCATCGCGGTCGACACGCACATCTTTCGCGTCGCCAACCGCACCGGGCTGGCGCCCGGCAGCAACGTGCGCCAGGTCGAAGACCGGCTCGTCAAGTTCACCGCCGACGAATTCGCCCGCGATGCGCATCACTGGCTGATCCTGCACGGCCGCTATATCTGCAAGGCCCGCAAGCCCGAATGCGGACGCTGCGGCATCGTCGATCTGTGCGAGTACAAGCACAAGACGCTGCCCGAAGCGCCGGTCCGGTCGGCGAGGAAGTAAGTCGCCTCGCCCCCCTTCCGGCGATGCACGAGCACGCGGCGATGCCAGGCCGGGCGCCCCCTTGCTCCTCGCCTGCCGGCTGCACCGGGATGAACCGTACTGCACCCCACCCATCCGAAGGGCGACGCGCGGGGCCGTCATCGCGATAATCGCTGCATTCGCTATTGGACTGGAGGATGAAGACGATGACGGCCGGCAATGAAGAGCTCGATCTGTTCCGCGACAACGTGCGCCGCTTTCTGACCGACGAGGTCGAGCCGCATTACGAAAGCTGGGAAAAGGCGGGCATCTTTCCGAAGGAGCTGTATCTGGCGCTCGGCGCCAACGGCCTGCTCTGCGTCGACCAGCCCGAGGAATACGGCGGCTCGGGCGCTCCGTTCGCGTTCTCGATGGTGGTGATCGAAGAAGTCTCGCGCATGGGCTTTCTGGCGCTGGCGTCGAACCTCACGGTGCATTCGGACATCGCCGCGCCGTACATCCTGCATCTGGGCAGCGAAGAGCAGAAGCGCAAGTACCTGCCGCGCATGGCGAGCGGCGAATGCATCGGCGCGATCGGCATGACCGAGCCCGGCGCGGGCTCGGACCTGCAGGGCATGAAGACCAGCGCGACCGCGGATGGCGATCACTTCGTCGTCAACGGCAGCAAGACCTTCATCACCAACGGCCAGCACGCCGGCGTCGTGGTGCTGGCGACCAAGACCGATCCGAAGGCCGGCGCCAAGGGCACCACGCTGTTCACGGTCGACACCGCGCTGCCGGGCTTCAAGCGCGGCCGCAATCTCGACAAGATCGGCCTGCATTCGGCCGATACCAGCGAGCTGTTCTTCGACAACCTGCGCGTGCATCAGAGCGAAGTGCTCGGGCGCGTCGGCGGCGGCTTCGGCCACTTGATCGACGAGCTGCCGCGCGAGCGGCTGGCGCTCGCGATCAGCGCGGTCTGGCATGCGCAGGGCGCGCTCGACAAGACCATCGAATACGTCACGCAGCGCAAGGCCTTCGGTGCCAGCATCGCCAGCCTGCAGAACACGCGCTTCGAACTCGCGAAGATGAAGACCGATATCGAAGTGCATCGCGCCTTCATCGAAAAATGCGCGGCGCAATACGCCGAAGGCACGCTCGACCCGGTCACCGGCGCGATGGCCAAGCTCGCCACCACCGAACTCGAAGGCCGCGTCACCGACGCCTGCCTGCAGCTGTTCGGCGGCTACGGCTACATGACCGAATACCCGATCAGCCGCTACTGGACCGACGCGCGCATCCAGCGCATCTACGGCGGAACCAGCGAGATCATGAAGGAGATCATCGCGCGCTCGCTGGTCGGGCGCTGATGCTCCGCCTGGTATCGGGCGCGAGCGTCGCGGGATGAAATGCCCCTGCGACGAGCAGCGCCTCTACGCGCGCTGCTGCGAGCCTTTGCACCTGGGCGCCGCGGCGCCGACGGCCGAGGCGCTCATGCGTTCGCGCTACAGCGCCTACGCGCTCAGGCTCGAGCCTTATCTGCTGGCGAGCTGGCATGCGAGCACGCGGCCGGCGAGCCTCGACCTGGCGGCCGAAACGCCGCCGCCGAAATGGCTGGGCCTCAAAGTGCTGCGCCACGAGAGCCACGGCGATACGGCCATCGTCGAGTTCGTCGCCAAGTTCAAGCTCGGCGGCGGCAGCGCGCAGCGGCTGCACGAAGTCAGCCGTTTCGTGCGCGAGGACGCGCGCTGGTTCTACGTCGACGGCGATCTGAGCTGAGGAGCAGCAGTTTTCCTGCTCGCCGGCTCACAGGCGCTTGAGCAGCTCCGCATCGAAGCGCGCCGCATCCTGCACCTGCGGCGAGTGGCCGAGATCGTCGAAGCTCACGAGCTCCGAGCCCGCGATGCGCTGCGCGGCCTCGCGTCCGAGCTTCGGGTATTGGCCGAGCCGCTTCGCCACCGACGCCGGCGCCGCGTCCTTGCCGATGGCGGTGTTGTCGCGCTGGCCGATCATCAGCAGCGTCGGCACGCGAATGCGATCGATCTCGCGGATCACGGGCTGCGTGAGCAGCATGTCGGTGGTCAGCGCCTGGTTCCAGGCCGTGAGCTTGCCGTCCACGCCGTCGTACTGATCCGCGAGCATCCGCACCCAGCGGTCGTACTCGGGCGTCCATTTGCCGTCGTAGTAGGTCTTCAGCTGATACTGCTTGATGCTCTCGGCGCTGGTCTTGAGCTCTTTCTCGTAGTACGCGTCGATGCCCAGGTACGGCACGCCTTCGGCCAGCCAGTCTTCGAGCCCGATCGGGTTCACGAGCACGAGCTTTTCGAGCTGCTGCGGATACATCAGCGCATAGCGCATCGCGAGCATGCCGCCCATCGAATGGCCGATCAGCGTGATGCGCTGCAGGCCGAGCTTCTGCGTCAGCGCATGCGTGTTCGCCGCGAGCTGAGCGAGGCTGTACTGGTAGCTCGCCGGCTTGCTCGATTTGCAGAAGCCGATCTGGTCGGGCGCCACCACGCGGTAGCCCGCCGCCAGCAGCGAGCGCATCTGCGCCTCCCAGGTCGCGGCGCAGAAGTTCTTGCCGTGCAGCAGCACGACGGTGCGGCCATTGGGCTTGCTGGTCGGCGCCACGTCCATGTACGCCATTTGCAGGCCCTGGCGCTGGGTTTCGAACGCGAAGCCGCGAACCAGGAACGGATACGCGAAGCCTTCCATGCCGAGCGCCGGGCTCGGCTGGGCCTCGGCGCGCACGGCCGGCGGATTGTCGGGCGGCGGCGTCGCGAATGCAGGCAGCGCCAGACAGGTCAGCAGCGTCGCGGTCATCGCGCGGATCATGGCGGCTCTCGGAGCGCGGGTCGTGCGGCGCAGCCTAGCGCCATCCGATGAATTCACGCGGAGCGCGAAGCCAGCGCCCGGCGGCGATCGGCGATAATCCGCCGCCATGCCCTCCCCCGCTTCGAAAACCCCCAGCCTCGCCATCGTCGGCGGAGGCCCGGCCGGCCTGATCGCCGCCGAGGTCGCGCGTGCGCAGGGCATCGAGGTCGATCTCTACGAGCGCATGGGCTCGGTCGGCCGCAAGTTCCTGATCGCCGGCAAGGGCGGGCTCAACCTCACGCACTCGGAGCCGCGGCCCGCGTTCGACGCGCGCTATTACGAGCAGCGCGAGACCGTCGGCCGCTGGCTCGATGGCTTCGATGCGCAGGCCCTGCGCGAGTGGGCGCGCGGCCTCGGCGTCGAGACCCTCGTCGGCAGCTCGGGCCGCGTGTTTCCGGCCGATTTCAAAGCCGCTCCGCTGCTGCGCGGCTGGGTGCGCCGGCTGCGCGCTCAGGGCGTGCGCTTTCACGTCGAGCACGACTGCACCGGCTTGCGCGCGCTCGCCGACGGCTACGAACTGAGCCTGCGCACGAGCGCGGGCGAGCACCTCGCGCAAGCGGACGCGGTGCTGCTCGCGCTCGGCGGCGCGAGCTGGCCCGAGCTCGGCTCGAACGGCCGCTGGACCGGCTGGCTGCAAGGCCTGCCGATTCGGGCGCTGCGGCCCGCGAACTGCGGTTTCGAAGTGGACTGGAGCGAGCACTTCTCGACGCGCTTCGCAGGCGCTCCGCTCAAGCCGGTGATCGCGCGCTACCTCGATGCGGGCGGCGTGGAGCAGTCTCAGCAGGGCGAGCTCATGATCACCGCGCAGGGGCTCGAAGGCGGGCTGCTCTATGCGCTGTCCGCAGGATTGCGCGATGTGCTCGAAGCGCAGGGCTCGGTGCAGCTCGTGCTCGACCTCGCCCCGCAGCGCAGCGCCGCCGAGCTGCAACGCGCGATCGCGAGCCCGCGCGGCAAGCGCTCGATGAGCGAACACCTGCGCCGGGCCGCGCACCTCGATGCGCTGCGTGTCGGCCTGCTCTTCGAAGTGCTCGGCAAGGACGGCCTGGGCGATGCGCAGCGCACCGCCGAGACGATCAAGCGCCTGCCGCTCACGCTGCTGCGCACGCGCCCGATCGAGGAAGCCATCAGCAGCGCCGGCGGCGTGCGCCTCGATGCGCTCGACGACGCGCTCATGAGCCGCACGCAACCGGGACTGTTCTGCGCAGGCGAAATGCTCGACTGGGAAGCGCCGACCGGCGGCTATCTGCTGACGGCCTGCTTCGCGAGCGGGCATCGCGCCGGCCTGGCCGCCGCGCGCTGGCTGCTCGACAACAAGCCCTAAGTCGACGACACCTCGCGACGCCGCAGCAGCACGATCACCTCGTAGTGCCCGGTGTGCGGAAACATGTCGAGCAGCCGTGCCCGCACGGGCTCGAACGCGGGCATCGAGCGCAGGTCGCGTGCGAGCGATTCGGCGTTGCAGCTCGAATAGATCACCGATTCCACGGCGGGCGATTCGTCGAGCAGCCTGGCGAGCGGCTCGCCGATGCCGCGGCGCGGCGGATTGACGATGACCAGATCCGGCCGCTCGCTCGCCTGGCGCACGTAGTCAGTCGCATCGCCGACGATGAACTCCATGCGCGCGAGCCCGAGCTCATCGCGGCTGCGGATCGCGCTCGCGATCGCCTCGGCGCTCAACTCGATGCCGGTGACCTTGCGCCACGGTCCGGCGCAATGCAGCGCGAAGCCGCCGACCCCGCAGTACAGATCCCAGATCGACGTGGGCCGGATCTCCTCGACCCAATCGCGTGCCTGGCGATACAGCGCAGCGGCGATGTCGGTATGGGTCTGGAAGAAACTCTGCGGACGCAGGTGCAGCACGCGATCGTTGACCGGCATGCGCAGGTCGCCATGTTCGCTCAGCAGAATCTCGCGCTCGCCTTCGAGCACGGCCTTGTGCTCGGGCTGCAGGTTCACCGACACCACCGCGAGCTTCGGCAGCCGCTGCAGCAGCGCCGGCAGGCCGGCGCGCAGGGCCGGCAGCTGCGCCTCGGACCGCATGACCAGGCGCAGCATCAGCTCGCCATCGGGCGATTCGGTGACGAGCAGGAACTTGAGTTCGCCGCGGCGCTGGGCAACGTCGTAAGGCGTCAGGCCGGCGTCGCGAATGAAATCGGCCATCGCCTCGAAGCTCGCCTGCAGCGAGGCCGAGTAGAGGCCGCAATCGCGCAGATCGACGCCCTTGCCATCGGCTCCGAGTATGCCGAGCACGGGCCGCCGCGCGTTGCCGCTGACGACCATCTTGGCCTTGTTGCGAAAGCCGGACTCGGCGCTCGCGACAGGCGGCAACCAATCGATGCGCGGCCAGGCCGACAGCAGGCCGGCGCAATGCCGCTGCTTGGCGCTCAGCTGATCGGGATAGGCGGTCGCCAGCTCGGTGCAGGAGAGGCAGCGGCGGGCGGTGAAATGGGAGCAATGCACGCGCGCATTCTACGCGCGGTGACCGTTTGATCGGATCGGCGCCCGGTCTCAAGCGACCCGGTCAGGGCCGCGAACCAAGGTCCGCGATGCGGCTCAGGCCTGCTGCTGGCCGAGCAGCTGGGTACGGCGCAGGGCGACGAATTCCACCACGCCGAGCAGCACGACGGCGCCGAGCGTCACCGGGCGGGACACGCTGATCTTGCGGACGAGACGGCTCATGTGGTTCTCCTCACCGGCTCCCGACGCGGAAGCTGAACGAATCACGAGGGCTCAGGCTAGTGCCCCGGGATGACAGCCTGATGGCGGCTTCATGACGGCGCACGTCAACACACTGCAACAGGCGCCGCTTACGTTGCACCGTTTCGATACCTGAGCCTTCCCGACCCGATGGCCGTTCCCCTTCAGCTGTTGCAGCGTCCGACGCCCGAGCTCGACGAGATCGAGCGGCTGATCGAAGCCGGGCGACCGCACCTGGAGGCGCGCGTACTCTGCGAGGTGAAGGCCGGCAAGCGCCAGCTGCCGGTACACGCGATCACGCTCGGCAATCCGTCGCCGGAGGTTCCGGCCGTGGGCTTCTTCGGCGGCGTGCACGGACTCGAGCGCATCGGCGCCGAAGTGGTGATCGCCTATCTGGCCAGCCTGGTATCGCGGCTGTCGTGGGACACCCTGCTCGTGCAGCAGCTGCAGAACCTGCGCCTGGTGTTCATGCCGCTGGTCAATCCGGGCGGCCTGGCGCTCGGCACGCGCGCCAATCCGCGTGGCGTGGATCTGATGCGCAACGCGCCGGTCGATGCGACCGATCCGGTGCCGTTCATGGTCGGAGGCCAGCGCGTCAGCGCCGGCCTGCCCTGGTATCGCGGGGCCGCGGGTTCGGCGATGGAACCCGAGAGCGCCGCGCTGTGCGCGTTCGTGCAGCAGGAGCTGCTCGGACGCCCGTTCAGCCTCGCCATCGATTGCCACTCGGGCTTCGGCGTGCAGGACCGCATCTGGTTTCCGTACGCCCACACCTTCAAGCCGATTCCGCACCTGGCCGATGTGCACGCGCTGTGGGACATCTTCGCGCGCAGCCAGGCGCATCACCCGTATGTGTTCGAGCCGCAGAGCCTGCAATATCTGACGCACGGCGATCTCTGGGATTACCTCTACTTGCGCTCGATCGAAGACACGCAGCATCGCTTTCTGCCGCTCACGCTCGAAATGGGCTCGTGGCTGTGGATCAAGAAGAACCCGCGCCAGCTGTTCTCGCGCTACGGCATCTTCAACCCGCTGATCGCGCATCGGCAGCGGCGCGTGATGCGCCGGCAGATCGGCCTGCTCGATTTCTTCACGCGCGCCGCAAGCAGCTTCGAACGCTGGTTGCCGCAGGCCCAGGAGCTGCGCGAGCAGCATCGTGCCGCCGCGCTCGATCTCTGGTATCGGGGACGAGGCCACATATGAGCGAGCCCGGCACCTGGGTGCTGCTGCGCGGGCTCATGCGCGAGGCGCGTCACTGGGGCGCGTTCCCGCAGGCTTTCGCCGAAGCGCTCGGCGTGCGCGTGGTGCTGATCGACCTGCCCGGCAACGGCGAGCGCCATGCCGACACCAGTCCGGCCACGATCGAAGGCATGGCCGATGCGGCGCGCGACGCCTTGCATCGGCTCGGCCTGCGCGAGCCCTGGAACCTGCTCGCGATGTCGATGGGCGCGATGGTCGCGGTCGCCTGGGCGCAGCGGCATCCGCAAGACATCGAGCGCGCCGTGCTCGTCAACACCAGCCTGCGCCCGTTCTCGCCGTTCTATCGCCGGCTGCAACCGCGCGCCTATGCGGGCTTCGCGAGGCTCGCGCTCGGCAAGCCGAGCGAGCGCGAGATCGAACGCGGCATCCTGCAGCTGACCACCACCACGCGCCCCGAAGCGGTGATCGACGACTGGGTCGCCTGGCGCAGACAACATCCCGTCAGTCGAACCAACGCGCTGCGCCAGCTGGCGGCCGCCGTGCGCTATCGGGCGCCCAGGCAGGCGCCGCTGGAAAAACTGCTGTTGCTCAGCGGAGCCGGCGATGCACTCGTGCATCCGAGCTGTTCCGAGCGGCTCGCGGCGCGATGGAACCGGCAGCTGATCACGCACCCGAGCGCGGGGCATGATCTGCCGCTCGACGATGGCGAGTGGGTGATCGAAACCGTGCGACGCTGGGCGGGGTGAGGGCTGCGCACAAGTAGCGACTGTGGACGAGTAGCGGTTAGTACATCGAACGGCCCCTCTCTCCCCTGCTTCGCAGGGACTCTCTCCCGCAAGCGGGAGAGAGGACAGAAACAAGGCGAAGCGAACCCTTGGCCTTACAGAGGGCAACTCTCTCAGCGCTCGGCTGGAGCAGAGACGCGCCAACAAGGCATGACTCCCATAATATGGCGATTGCTCCAACACGCCTTCCGCGCATGCGCCTCAACAAGTTCATCAGCGAAACCGGCATCTGCTCCCGTCGCGAGGCCGACAGCTGGATCGAACGCGGGCGCGTCAGCGTCAACGGCAAGCGCGCGGAGCTCGGCACGCAGGTCAACGAAGGCGACGAGGTGCGCGTCGACGGCAAGGCCATCGGCGCGCGCAGCAAACAGCACGTCTACATCGCGCTCAACAAACCGGTCGGCATCACCTGCACCACCGAGCGCCACATCGACGGCAACATCATCGACTTCGTCAAGCACAAGGAACGCATCTTTCCGATCGGCCGCCTCGACAAGGAATCCGAAGGCCTGATCCTGCTGACGAGCAACGGCGACATCGTCAACGAAATCCTGCGCAGCGAGAACCAGCACGAGAAGGAATACATCGTCATGGTCGACAAGCCGATCACCGATGCGTTTCTCGACGGCATGAGCCGCGGCGTGCGCCTGCCCGAACTCGACGTGACGACCAAGCGCTGCAAGGTCACGCGCTTCGAGGCACGGCCCGATCGCGCGTTCCGCATCGTGCTCACGCAGGGTCTCAACCGGCAGATCCGGCGCATGTGCGAGGTGTTCGGTTACGAAGTGCGCAGGCTGCAGCGCGTGCGCATCATCAACCTGCGGCTCGGTGCGTTGAGAGTCGGCCGCTGGCGCGACCTGACAGCCGATGAGCTGCGCTCCCTGCTGCCGCAGCGCACCCGCTGGTGACTCGGCAAGGCCATCGTTTACGGATGGTGGGATGCAGCCGTCCCCCGCTCTGAGGCACCATTCCGCTCAACATCCAAACAGGACATACCCATGGCGACCGTGGAAGTCAGCACCCGCATCGGCAGCAAGCCCTACACCGCGACCAATCGCAGCGGCGCGCACGAATGGCTCGCCGACGAGCCGGCCAGCCTCGGCGGCGCCGATCTGGGCCCGACGCCCGATCATCTGCTGCTCTCCGCACTCGGCAGCTGCACCTCGATCACGCTGCGCATGTACGCGGATCGCAAGCAGTGGCCGCTGCAAGGCGTCGAAGTGGAGCTGGCCTTGAATCCGGCCGGCAAGCCGGCCGACGGCAGTTCGCTGATCTCGCGCAAGATCACGCTGCTCGGCGAACTCGACGCGGAGCAGCGCGAGCGCCTGCTGCAAGTGGCCAATGCCTGCCCGGTGCACAAGATTCTGAGCGCGCGCATCGATATTTCGACCGCGTTGATCTGACAACAACCCACACGCCAGGAGGACCGTCATGACCAGCGGACCCGAGCTGCAACTCATCGAAGCGCGCGCCGAGATCGTCGGCGATGGCATGCCGATCCATCGCGCGCTGCCCTCGCGCCTGCGCCGCATGGTCGGACCGTGGTGCTTCCTCGATCACATCGGCCCGGCGACGCTGGATCAGAGCGGCCCGCTGCACGTCGGCCCGCATCCGCACACCGGCTTGCAGACGGTGACCTGGCTCATCGAAGGCGAAATCTTCCATCGCGACAGCCTCGGCACTGAGCAGCTGATCCGCCCGGGCCAGCTCAACGTGATGACGAGCGGACGCGCGATCTCGCATTCGGAGGAATCGCCCGACCCGGCTTCACCGAACATGCATGGCGTGCAGTTCTGGATCGCGCTGCCGGACGAATCGCGTCACGTCGAGCCGATGTTCGATCACTACGCGCAGCTGCCGATCGTCGATCGCGGCGGCTTTCACTTCACCGTGATCGAAGGCGACGCGCTCGGCGAGCAATCGCCCGCACGCAGTTTCTGGCCAACGCTCGGGCTCGATGTCGTCACCGCCGGCGGCGCTGCGCTCGACCTGCCCCTGCGTGAAGATTTCGAGTACGCCGCCTTCATGCTCACGGGATCGGCCGAAGTCGGCGGCGAAACGCTGGCGCCGAATGCGCTGGTCTATCTCGGCAGCGGGCGCAGCGTTCTGTCGCTGCGCAGCGAGAAGCCCTCACGTTTCATGCTGATCGGCGGCAAGCCTTTCGAATCACCGATTCTGATGTGGTGGAATTTCGTCGCACGCGAGAAGGCCGAAATCCTCAAGTCCGTGCACGAATGGAACGCAGGCCAAGGCGAGTTCGGTGAAGTCCAGGGCTACCCCTACGGCAAGCGGCTCAGCGCGCCGGTGCCGCCGTGGATCGAACACGAGCCGCAATGAGCCTCAGGCCGCTTCCTCGCGCTTGGCTTCGGGCGTCCACTCGACTCCGAGCTTTTGCATCAAAGAAGCCGCGTCGACGGGCGCCTTGACCTTCACATCGTTGTCGAAATAGCAGTAGACGTCGCGCTTGGCGCGCGGCCGGCCGCTGGTGTCGTCGATGGTCTTCGCCTGTACGGCGGCCTCGCCGCGTCGCCAGCGATCGATGCGCTTGGCCCAGCGCGCGATCGCCGCATCGCCATAGCCGCTCTTGTAGAGCTCGATGTCGCCATGCAGGCGCAGGTAGACGAAGTCGGCCGTCAGATCTTCGGCATAAGGCCATTTGCCGGCGGTATCGGCGAACACGAGCGCAACGCGATGCTTGCGCAGCAGGCGAATGAAGGCCGGGTCGACGAAGCTCTCGTTGCGGATTTCCACCGCGTGACGCAGCGGCCGATCGGCATCGATCTGCAGGCTCACGCGATCCTTCGCCATGTGCCGCGCATGCTGACGCGCGAGCGTCTGCGCCTCTGCCGTCGAGTGCGGCAGCAGGCTCAGGAATCGATCGAACAGTTCCGCATCGAAGCGCATGCTCGGCGGGAATTGCCACAGGAACGGACCGAGCTTTTCCTTGAGTTCGAACAACCCGGACGCGAAGAAACTCGCGAGCGGCTCTTCGACGTCCCGCAAGCGACGGATATGCGTGATGTAGCGGCTGCCCTTGATCGAGAACACGAAATCGTCCGGCGTATCAGCGTACCACTGCGCGTAGCTCTTGGGCCGCTGCAGCGCGTAGAACGAGCCGTTGAGTTCGATGCTCGGAAACTGGCGCGAGGCGTATTCGAGCTCGCGCCGCTGCGCGAGCTTCTTCGGGTAGAACACTCCCCGCCACGGCGTGTAGCGCCAACCCGAAATCCCGATGCGAACGCGGCCTGTCTGCTTGCTCATGTGCAACAGAGTGTTCGTGGGCGATGAACTTTCGCCGAACGTCGCGGATTCTTACTCAAGGAGCGCTCTGCCGTTCCTCTCTCCCGCTTGCGGGAGAGAGTCCCGCCGAAGGCGGGGAGAGAGGGTTCATCGGCAAGTAAGCGCTTCTTTCCGGGCCGTCCCTCTCCCGGTCCTTCGGACCACCCTCTCCCGCTAGCGGGAGAGGGGACACGCAAAAAAACCGCCGCAGGCAGCTTCCTAACGCACCTGCGGATTCACCATCGCCCGCGGCTCACCGCCTGTCAGCGCCGCGATCAGATTGTCGGTCGCCATGTCCGCCATCGCCTGCCGCGTCTCATGCGTCGCCGAGCCGATGTGCGGAACGAGCACGACGTTGTCGAGCAACATCAGCGGTGAATCCACCGCGAGCGGCTCGCGCACGAAGACATCGAGCCCGGCGCCGGCAATACGCCGCTCGCGCAGCGCAACGGCCAATGCGGATTCGTCGATGACCTTGCCGCGCGCCACGTTGATCAGGAACGCGGTCGGCTTCATGAGCGCGAATTCGCGCGCACCGAGCAGCTTCTCGGTTTCGGGCGTCAACGGGGCCAGCACGCAGACGAAGTCCGATTCGCGCAGCAGATCGTCGAGCGAGCGACGCTGCGCTCCGTAGTCGCGCTCGACCTGCGGCTTGTCGCTGCGCGCGTCATAGAGCACGCGCATGCCGAAGCCGAGCGCCGCACGCCGCGCCACCGCCGCGCCGATGCGGCCCATGCCGATGATGCCGAGCGTCTTGCCGTAGACATCGCTGCCGAACTCCGGCGCATCGACGCTGCGCTTCCAGTGGCCGCTGCGAACCATCCGTTCGAGTTCGCCGATGCGGCGCGCGCAACTCAGCATCAACGCGAGCGACAGATCGGCGACGCTCTCGGTCAATACGTCGGGCGTGTTGCACAGCAGGATGCGGCGCTCGGTGAGCGCTTCGACGTCGTAGAGGTCGTAGCCCACCGTCACCGTCGACACCACGCGCAGTTTCGGGCAGGCCTCGATGCGCGTCCTGTCCCACAGCAGGCCCGCGCCGATCACGCCCTCGGCTTCGGCGAGCGCGGTTGCGAACGCGGGCTTGCGCGACAACCCGGACTGACCCGTGAAATCGCGCAGGTCGAAGGTCTGGGCAAGGCGCGCGATGCAGGAAGGCGGCAGGGCCGCATAAGCGACGACGGTCTTTTTCATGCGCGCATTGTAGAGTCTGGGCTCGAATCGTTCCGGGCTGGTTCGAGTCCAGTCCAATCCATTTCCAAACCACTTCCAAGCAAAGGGGAGAAACAAAAATGATGCTCACGATCACGCCGCTCTACGCGGGCCTGCTGGCCTTGTGGTTTCTGGTGCTGAGCTTTCACGTCATTCGCTTCCGCACCGGCGGCATCAACCTCGGCGACGGCGGCAGGCCCGAAGTGCTGCGCGCGATTCGCGCACACGCCAATTTCGCCGAGTACGTGCCGCTCGTGCTGTTGATGATGGCGATGCTCGAAACCGGCGGCGTGCTCGCGCCCTGGGTGCTGCATGCGATCGGCCTGATGCTGCTCGTGGGTCGCGTGCTGCACGGCATCGCGTTGGCCTTCACCGAAAAATGGTTCCTCGGCCGCGCGGCCGGCATCCTGCTGACCTTCGCCTCGCTGGCGATCGCGGCGGCGCTCTGCGTCTGGCGCGGTCTGGCCCCGTTCACTTTGTAGGCGGGATCATGCGCCTCTGAACGGCCGGCGAATCCCCCGGTCGATCCGCACCGCAATCCGCACCATCGAGCCAAGGACGGCGAGCATGCAGAGTTCCACCCAGACCGCGAGCGGTACGGCGATCAGCACAGATATCCCGTGGCGTCTCGACCGCCTGCCCTGGAGCCGCTTCCACACGCTCGTCATCGTTGCGCTCGGCATCACCTGGATACTCGACGGGCTCGAAGTCACGCTCGCCGGTTCGGTGTCGGGCGCGCTCAAGGCAAGCCCGGCACTCGCGTTCACCGACATGCAGGTCGGCATCAGTGCGAGCGCCTACGTGCTCGGCGCGGTGAGCGGTTCGCTGGTGTTCGGCTGGCTAGCCGATCGGCTCGGGCGCAAGAAGCTGTTCACGATCACGCTGCTGGTCTATCTCGCCGCGACGGCGGCGACCGCGTTTTCGAACAATTTTGCGTTCTTTCTGCTCTGTCGCTTCTTCACGGGCGCCGGCATCGGCGGCGAGTATTCGGCGATCAACTCGGCGATTCAGGAGCTGATTCCGGCGCGCTATCGCGGCCACACCGATCTGGTCATCAACGGCAGCTTCTGGGTCGGCGCGGCGCTCGGTGCGCTCGGCGCCATCGTGCTGCTGCAGCCCGGCCTGCTGCCGCCCGACATGGGCTGGCGCGTGGCCTTCGGCATCGGCGCGGTACTCGGTCTGGGTGTGTTGCTGCTGCGAAGCATGCTGCCCGAGAGTCCGCGCTGGCTCATGACGCGCGGACGCATCGCCGAGGCCGAAGCCATCGTCGCGAGCATCGAGGCGCGAGCACTTGCCCATGCACGCGAGCCGATGGCCGACGTGCCGCCGCATCGCGTCGAGATCCATCCGCGCGACGAGAATTTCGGCGTGCGCCATCTGTTCGAAAGCCTGTTCAAGCACTATCCGCAGCGCGCGGCCGTGAGCTTCGTGCTGATGACCTCGCAGGCGTTTTTCTACAACGCCATCTTCTTCACCTACGCGCTCGTGCTCGGCACCTTCTACGGCATCTCGCCCGACAAGGTCGGGCTTTACATCCTGCCGTTCGCGATCGGCAATTTCCTCGGTCCGCTGCTGCTCGGCCGCCTGTTCGACAGCGTGGGACGCCGGCCGATGATCGCGTTCACGTACGCGATGTCGGGCATCCTGCTGACCGTCACGGCCGTGCTGTTCGATCGCGGCCTGCTCAGCGCCACGACGCAAACGCTCGCGTGGTCGGTGGTGTTCTTCTTCGCCTCGGCCGCCGCAAGCTCGGCCTACCTGACCGTCGGCGAGAGCTTTCCGCTGGAGATTCGCGCACTCGCGATCGCCGCCTTCTACACGCTCGGCACCGGCGCGGGCGGTATCGCCGGACCGTGGCTATTCGGCACGCTGATCGGCACCGGCGAGCGCTCCGCGATCGCGGCCGGCTACGGCTTCGGCGCGGTGCTCATGATCATCGCGGCCGGCGTCGCCTGGCGCTGGGGCCTCGCGGCGGAACGACGCTCGCTCGAATCGCTCGCAAGGCCTTTGTCGAGCAGGGCTCCGACGCAATAGCTCTGTTCTCTCAGCCCGATCGTTCTGTCCTCTCTCCCGCGTGCGGGAGAGAGTCCCGCCGAAGGCGGGGAGTGAGGGAAAGCCGCTGGGAACAGGCACTCTGTCCAAGCGTGCACCCTCACCCGTCGCTGACGCACCACCCTCTCCCGCCCACGGGAGAGGGGACAGCCAGCCAAGCGGACTACAATGCGCCATGAACAAGCCCGACGCTCCATCCTGCCACCGCAATCGCGATCCGATCCTCGACGTGCTGCGCGATCACTGCGCCGATCGTCGCGAAGCGCTCGAGATCGGCAGTGGAACAGGCCAGCACGCCGTTCATTTCGGCGCCGCCCTGCCGCATTTGCGCTGGCAGACTTCGGAGCTGCCGGAACACCACGCCGGCATTCGCGCGTGGATCGACGAGTCCGGCCTGAGCAACGTGCTGCCGCCGATCGCGCTCGACGTACGCGGCGCATGGCCCGATGCACGCTACGACCTCGTGTTCACCTCGAACACCTTGCACATCATGAGCTGGGAATCGGTGCAGCAATTGTTCGAGCGCTTGCCGGGCATCGTCACACCCGACGCGAAACTGATCGTCTACGGCCCCTTCAACTATCACGGCCGCCACACGAGCGACAGCAATCGCGACTTCGACGGCTGGCTCAAGGCACGTGATCCACAGAGTGGCATTCGCGACTTCGAGGATGTCAATGCGCTCGCTCATAACGCCGGATTCCGTTTGATCGAAGATCGGGCCATGCCCGCGAACAATCGTTGCGCAGTCTGGCAGCTGGGCCTATGAAGTTTTGACGGAGGTGGTTGGTGGCAATCTCGGCGTACTGGTGGCCTGAAAGTCCGAAATTTAAGCCCAAGTCGGCTGGTTGATGTCGTTTATTTTATGGAAACCGAGCCATGCTGCGGGTCGTAATAATGCCCTTCCTCAAAAACCCAGGCACCATCATTCTCTTTCAATTCTAAGTATGCGTAGGCAGCCTCGACATTAACACTTGGTGCCATGTCCACGGCATACAGCCTCGCTGTGTTACTAGAACTACCTTCGTATGTGCATCCCATTCTTTTAAGAGTTTCCCATAGAATCAGGAAATAGTTGTGATCCGCACCTGGGGGAAGTTTGATGCGATAGGTAGAGTGACCGCCGCGCTCTAAGACCTTCGAGAAGATTAAACGATCGTCTTTTTTAATCGCTTCGAATTTGTCGCAGCAGCTAATGCCGTAAACATAAAAAGGCGAGTTATCCAGGATAAAAGCGCCGCCTTCTAGCGGTACTGCGTACATGCTTTCGAAGTCCTCGCCTCCATTAATAGGAAACGACACTTTCACTCTTGAGGTTCTTATAGAATCTTGCACTGGCGTTTACCTCTTTTGCCACTCATCCGGGTTACGTCCCGACTTTGAACGATTGCAGTCTCGACACGAGTCACCCTCGTTTTCCGAGGAGTTGTTTCCACCTCGGCTTTTGGGATCGATGTGATCTCTCTCCCTCGAGTTCCCTTTGCCCGGTTCGTTGGTCGTGGCTTTACCGCAATAGCGGCATGGAGCACCCTCCTTCGCTGCCTTAGTTTCAGGTGATTCTGGCTTAAATCGTTTTCCAGCTCCAGGGCCGCCCGTTGAACCTCTTTTTCCATCAGGACCCGGTGGGCGATTGGATGGCGTGGCTTCGTTGGATGCCGTCCCATCGGCCGAATTCTCACTTAAAACAGCAGTCATTGCATTAGACAACGCGTCTGCTGCAGCGTTAATCAGTGATTCTCCAGTACTAATGACGGCCACTCCAATATCACTGGCCTTCTGAGAACAGCTCGGCGTCGCGGCGCAGCCAGCTACCAAAATTGCCCCCCCAATCACCAGATCGTCGGCAACAGCAATGCGTCCATCCGGATCCCGGTATCTGTATGGGTTATTATTTCCGTAGCTGTAGCGATTAAACGTAAATGGATTTTCATCCACAAAGTGGATGGGATCTGTAGACAGGAAACGACCTACCAAAGGGTCATAGAAGCGTGCTTGCGCATACGCATAGTTCGTCTCGGGATCGAACGCATGCCCGGTGTAACCGATCTTCTCTGCTACGCCGTTGAGCTTCTGCCCATACGGATCGTAATGCTCCTGCCATAAGACCGTTTTGGACGCGTTCGTCGCCATTCTGGGCGAGCCCAGCAGGTCTGGATGCAGGTAGGTGACAGTATCCGTGCTGCCCGTCTTTTTGATCTCGACGATCGTCTGTCCGTTGAGGCTTAGATAGTCCGTCTTATCACTGCCCTTCTCGGAGTAGATCAACTTCCCGGCTTTGTTGTACAGGGCATATTCGGTCGCGCCGCCTTTGACCACTTTGATGCGCTTGCCATTGCCGTCATAGCCGTAGCTGGCGATGCCGGTGATGCTCTGAATCTGGCCTTGGGCGTTGAGCGTGAAGGTCTTGCTGCCGTCGCCGGTGATCTCGCCTTTACCGTTATAGCTGTAAGTTCGCAGGCGTACCGGACCGGTCCCCGGCACAGCGGCTAAGCTCGCGGTACGTGCGCTTGGATCACCGCCGCAGGCCTGAATACTGCGATCACAACAGTCGGAGCAGTTGGTTCCAGGCCGGTCGATGCTCACGAGGCGATTATTTGCTCCGTAGGTATAGTCCAGAGTATTTTCGGTGGCACCTGTCCGTGTACGAATATTATTAAGGCTGTCGTATACATAGCCATAGGAGCCCCATATCCCAGCGGCACTACGCAAGCGATGCAGTCCGTCGTAGGAAGCACTCAGATCATCGGTATTGGTGACCGTGTCATCGATGCTCGTCAGGTCGCTCGCGTTACTGTAACCGTAGACAAATCGCTGAATCAGGCTGCTGCCGTTCTTCGTCTCCTGGACTTGCGGACGCAGTCGGGTATCGAGGCCCTGAGTAAAGGTGAGCCCGCTGCCAAGCGTGTAGCTGCTCGTCAGGCCATTGGGGTGATAAGCGATTGCACTGGCATAACTACCTACTTTTGTCGGCTGGCCCCAGGCATTCGGGCTGTAACTGATCGTCCGACCTGGCGTGACCAGCGAACTGACTTGCGCAAGCCCGTTGTAGGTCGGATCGAGCACCAAAGTCTTGCCGTCGATGACGACTTCTTCACGCTCAAGAAGATTGCGTTTGTTGTAGTCATACGTCCAAGTCGCAGTGGCATTGATCACCTTGGTCCGGTTGACGCCGGGATCATAGACATAGCTCACATCATCGGACGTGCCCGGAAAGTCATCGAGCGTCTTGCGACTCCGTGCGTCATAGCCGAAAAGCGTGGCACCAGAGGGTTGCGTACTGACGCAGCCGCTACCGCTCTGCCCCTTGAGTTCCCATGTGATCTGACTCGCCGCATCGTAGCCCCAGATGGTGCTACCAGATTCCGGGTCGATACGGCGGCATGGGCGCTGATAGCTGTCGTAGGTAAAGCTGCGACTTGCACTGGTGTAGCCGCCGCTCCAGTTTCCGCCCTGCGTGATGGTGAGTATCTTGCCGAAGACGTCACGGTCGATCACCGTGGTCTGGTTCTCCGGTGACTCGATGCGGGTTGCCTTGTCGTAAGCGGGCTGATCGAAAGCCTGGTAGGTAATGGTCGTGGACTTGTTGTCGGCATCGATGACCTCTACCCGATTGCCGGACAGGTAGTTGCGCGTTTCGAGCACGATGCCGTCCGTCGTCTGGCGTTTCGTCAAACGTCCGAGCGCATCGTAGGTCGAGTTGATGCCAGCCGTTGCAGAGCTGGTGCTGGATGGGTAGGACTCGAAGGTCACGCGCCCATCGTGGTCGTAGGCCTTGCGGGTGTAGATCGCGATACCGGTAGTGGTGTCCTTGTCTTCGATCAGCCTCGGCTGCCAGCGAGCGTCGTAGTACGTGCTGACCCGATGCCGCCCTTGTGTGCGCCTCTGTCTCCATACACCGACAGGCGATCCGAGTTCAGCCGCGGTAAGCACTGCATAGCTGATGCCATCAGACGTCCAGGCCACCGTGTCGCCGGGCGGATACGTGATGCCGGTAGTGCGCCCCATCGCGTCATAGCCGTATCCGGTGACAGCAGACCATTCATCGGTTACGGAACTGATCCACCCGTTTGCGTCGACCGCTGCCTGTTGAATCTTTCCATCGGGCAGGGTGATCTTCCGGGGGACACCGCGCATCCAATCCTCGTATTTTGTCGTTCGCGTCAGCGCATCGAAAACAGTGTTGATCGTGCCGTCGGTGTTGTATGTCGCCGACAGCTTCGGGAGGGTGAAGCTGTAGTCATTCGTCGGCCGCGCCAGCGTGTCGTAGGTGGTCGAGCTTTCAACCAGGCCCGTATCACTGTTCGTGCTCGATCCCACTTGGTTGAGCACCCAGAGATTGGTGTTGTCGGCGTAGGCCGTGATATCCGTCCGCGAACTTCCGAAGGAATTCGAGCGCGTAACGCTCACCTCGCGTGCGTAGGAATCAAAGCTGTTTACCACCTTGTTATAGGTGTCACCAGACTGTGTGATAGTCGTCTGCGTCACCGGAACTTGCTTGGTCTCTCCGAATGCATCTTCGGGATACGAACCGAGAACTCCAATTCCATACGTATATGACGGGCTGCCGGGACTCAAGACATAGCTGTATTGCGTGCTTTTTAGAGGAGTGGTGCTACCAGGTGCATAGATACTCTCGTTGAGCAGCTTGCCTTCGTCGAGGTAGTAGCGAATACCGAAGGTATACAAGGTGCTGGAGTTGTCTGGCTCCGTCACTCGCACTGTGCGTGTGTTGGACGAACAGGTGACGCAATTGGAGTAGTGACTCGAAGGTGTTGTATTGACAGCGCTATAGCTGATCGTCCAGGTCTTGGTTGGAAGATCCGGGCCAGATAATTTCTTGGTCGTCAGCGCCATGTTGTCGCGATAAACCGGCGCCGCGGTTTCTTCATAGGGATCGTCGACTTTCCCCAAGCATGTTCTTGTTATGCGCGTACGCTCATGGCGCGTCGGAGAGAACGTGAATTCTCCCGTTGCGCCACTCGGATGTTTGAACACGTAGGTCGCTGTAGTATCCTGAAACGGTGCCCGCTCATAGCAACTCAGGCCACCAAGAACCGTTTGGTAATATAGATTCAACGACGGCGTATTCAGTGTCCATGTCGAGCTGTCCGGCAGCTGCACATTGGTCAAACGCCCGCTTACATTTTGTTCGACCGTATAGTTCCATGGTCTGCCATTCGCCACAGCACTCGTGATGTGGTTGTAGGAGTCGTAACTGATCGTAATCGTGCGGTTATCGCTTGAGGTGATGCTGGTCAGCTTGTTGCCGGTCCAGTTGTAATTGACCCAGTTGCCGAATCGGTCCTCAACTCTCGTCGCATAAAGACGGTATTCGTCGCGCGTGAGACTTTCGTTTCCAGATGTGCTGCCTTTGTGAACCAGCGTGTAGACATCTCTATGCGTCATCCAGTTGAGGTAGTACTTGTTGCCGTCCGGCGTGATCGCCAGAAAACCTTCCCCGCTGTAACCGGTCGTGCTGCTAGGGTTGGCAATATTTGCCAAGCAGCGAATCTGAGTGAAATCACGCGTGCCGCGATTGGTGGTTTGCCCGTCGGTCGCCTTGGGGCCGTTGTACCCCGTAAGTCCCGATTGTTTTCCTCGGCCAGGAATATTGAGTTGGTTACCGCCCCAGTAAGGCCACTCGCCGGAATCATGTAGGTAATAAAGGGTGACCGGACGCCAGCCCCCTGAGCAGCGCGCATAGGACGGCGCAGTGGTCGACCCGACCTTCCATCCATGCGTGCGCGCGAACGTACCTCCGATGTACGGAACATCGATTTCCCAGTTGCCGAACAGTTCTCTGGGAGGAGCGTCGTTACCCGCTTTCAGCGTTCGTCCGATACGCACCGGTAAGGCATTGTTACCGGGAATATCAATATCAACGACCGAGAAGCTGGTACTGCCGTCGTAGCGATTTGTGGAATCTCCAAAGAGATTCTCACCGAGCGCACCCAGTGTCTGCGCCGTACGAACTCGTTGACCCACCTCGTCTTCGACATAGATCGCCCGTGCGACGGGCATCTGCAGACTCAGCAAGATCACCAACGCAATCGCGCCAAAGCGATCCGCGACTTTCGACAACAGCCATTTACCCTCGAACATCGATCCCCCTTCCCCGATCAATCCGACTCGAGACCGCATGCAACGCAGCGCAGCGATCTAATGCACATATCAATTGCTCGCAGCCTCCGCCTGACGGAGCCGCGTGCCTGAAACCTACTGGGAGAGTAAAGGACCGCCTACTGTCATTTCTTACAGTGACCCGATATCGGCGCGGTCTTTCGCCAACCGCGTCACACTCCGGCGATTGCAGGCCGACGATGCAGCTCCACGGTGCGTGGGTGCAGGTCCGATCTGCTCAGCCAAAACTCCGCGCCCTGACCAACGAGCAAGCGACGAGCGAGACGCTCAGCGCCCCACCGGCGGATTCCTGATCTCCGCCGGCAGCGACCACTCTCCGATGTCATAACCCGCGGCCCGCATCGAGCGGGCGATGGCTTCGAGTTGCTTCGGGTTGCCGCGTGTCGGCACGAGGCTGCCGGGGCGTGAGACGAGGCTTTGCATGCGCTCCAGGAAGCGTCCGCGATCGTTGAGCAGGTTGCCGCTGGCGATGCGCGACGAGGCCCATTTCTGCGCCTGCACGAAATCCTGCATCGGGATGATCATCGCGCCGCCGGCGTCGATGATCAGGCAGACGATGTCGAGGTGCCGCACGATGCGCGCACGCGTGGTGGCGGCTTCGAACAGCGTGCGTTGTGCGGGCGCCGCCACGGTTGCTCAGGCTTCGCTCGAGCTTTGCTCAAGCTTCATGGTAGTGCCGGAACCAGTCGACGAAGCGTCGCATTCCGTCTTCGAGCGGCGTGCTCGGCGCAAAACCGGCGTCGCGCCGCAGGGCTTCGGTATCGGCATAGGTGGCGACGACGTCGCCGGGCTGCATCGGCAGCAGTTCGATCTGCGCGGGCTTGTCGAGCACGCGCTCGAGCGTGGCGATGAACTCGAGCAGTTCCACCGGCTTGTGATTGCCGATGTTGTAGAGCCGGTACGGGGCGCGGCTCGATGCCGGGTCGGGACTCAGCGCGTTCCAGTCCGCATTCGGCTCGGCCGGGCGCGCGGCGAGGCGCAGCACCGATTCGACGACGTCGTCGATGTAGGTGAAGTCGCGCCGCATCTGTCCGTGGTTGTAGACCTCGATCGGCCGGCCTTCGAGGATCGCCTGGGTGAACCTGTAATACGCCATGTCGGGCCGGCCCCAGGGCCCGTAGACGGTGAAGAAACGCAGGCCCGTGCACGGCAGCCCGTACAAGTGCGCATAGGTGTGCGCCATGAGTTCGTTCGACTTCTTCGTCGCCGCGTAGAGCGACACCGGATGGTCGACGTTGTCGGCCACCGCCCACGGCAGGCGCTCGTTGGCCCCGTAGACCGATGACGAGGACGCATACAGCAGCGGCGGCAGGCCGTGGTGGCGGCAGGCTTCGAGCAGGTTGGCGAAGCCGACCAGGTTGCTTTGCACGTAGGCCTTGGGGTTGCTCAGCGAATAGCGCACGCCGGCCTGCGCGGCGAGGTGGATCACGGCGTCGAATCGCGGCCCGGCGAACAGCGCATCGAGCGCCACGTCATCGGCTAGATCGAGTTCGTGGAACACGAAGCCGGGCTTGTCGGTGAGCCAGCGCAGGCGCTCGCGCTTGAGCGCGATGCTGTAGTAACTGTTGAGGTTGTCGAGCCCGACGACCTCGACGCCCTGGCCCAGCAAGCGCTGCGCGACGTGGTAGCCGACGAAGCCCGCGGCTCCGGTGACCAGGACGCGACGCAGGCCGCTTGCCCCCGCCTGCTCCTGTCCGTGGTCCAGCGTCGAATCCGGCTCGGTCGTCATGCCGCGCATTATGCCCCTTGCGTACAATGGCTTCCGATTCTTTCTTCATGCGCCGACCGAAGGCCCCAGGCGTCCAACGACTCGATGAACCTGCTTCTGCTTTCGGCATCCCTGCTCGCGCTCGCGGCCGGCCCCGTGCTTTATGTGGCGGCGCGGCGGCGGCTGGGCCTGCTCGCCTTTCTCGACGGCTTCGTGCTCGTGGCGATCAGCGGCCTGGTGCTGCTCGAAGTGCTGCCGGCCACGCTCGAATCGGGCGGGCTCTGGGCGCTGGTCTTCCTGATGCTCGGAGCGCTGGGCCCGACGGTGCTCGAAAACCAGCTGCACCACGCGCGCCGGGCGCACGTCGCCACGCTGGCGCTGTCGATCGCCGGCCTGGTCATGCACAGCGTCGGCGACGGCACCGCGCTGGCCCCGCAGCATCACGGCGAGGTCCATCTTGCGCTCGCGCTGGCCATCTGCGTGCACAGCATTCCGGTCGGCCTGGCGGTCTGGTGGCTGCTGTACCCGGTGTTCGGCTACGCGGTGCCGGCGCTGTCGATCGCGGCGATGGCCGCCGGCACCGTGGCCGGCTACGCCTTCGCGGACACGCTCGGCGGCTGGCTCGGGGCCACCGGCTGGGCCTGGCTGCAGGCGCTGGTCGCCGGTTCGATCCTGCACGTGGTGTTCGGCCGGCCGCACCTGGAGCACGGTTCGAACCAGCGGCTCACGCATCCGCCCTTCGAAGGCTCGGGCAACGTCATCGCCGTCGCCGCCCTGCTGCTGCTCGAGAACCTGCATCCGGCCGAGGAGCACGCGGGACACGGCGGCCACGCCGGCCATGCGGACTACCTGCACCCGCTCGTCGACCTCGTGCTCGACAGCGCGCCCGCGTTGCTCGCCGCGTTCGCGCTGACGCTCGCGCTGGCGGTCTGGAACGCGCGCCGCAGCCGCAGTCCGGCCGGACGCTCCGGCTGGCTCGACCTGCTCTGCGGCCTGCCGTCCGAGCCGCTCTATCGCCGGCACGCGGCCAGCGGTGAATCGCTGCTGCGCGGGCTGCTGCAGCTCGCCGCCGGGCCGCAGCTGACGCTCGCCGGGCTGGCGCTGTCGCTGGCCCTGCTCGGCCTGCCGCTGACCGTGCTCGCGGCCGGCTGCGTGCTGCTGCTGAGCCTGGTCACCGGGCTCGTGCTGCCGCGGTTGTTCCGCGATGCGAGCCAGCCGCGCTTCGAATTCGCGCCCGAGCCCATCGTCGGCCGCGCCTGCGATCTTCACGACCACGTCTCGCCGTTCACGATCGCCGCCCCTGCGCGAGCGCCGCTGCGCTCGATCAATCCGGCGCCGCCGGCCACGCCGAGCGCCGACCGGCTGTGGCCGTTCGAATCGCAGCTGCCCTGGCTGATCTGCGGCCTGCTGGTCGCCACCCTGGGCCTGCCGTATCTGAACGAAGGCCTGTGGCTGAGCCTGCCGCCGGGCCTGCAGCTCGCGCTCGCGGTCGGCATCGGCGCGCTGCTCGGGGCTACCGCGATCGGCGCCGTGCCGATCGCCGCGATGCTGCTCGCCACCGGCGCACCCGCCGGTGTCGCGCTCGGCCTGCTGGTGGCCTCGGGCGCCGCCCTGCCGCGTCGCTGGCCGCTGCTGCGCAGCCTGCACGGGCGCCGCTTCGCGAGCGTTCATGCGGCCTGCTTCATCCTCGGGGCCTGCGTCATCGGCCTGCTGCTCGACCGGTTCGTCGCCGTACCGTCCGCTCGCGCCCACGCCGAGCCCGGCATGCTGCATCTGGTCTGCCTGGGCCTGCTGCTGCTGCTCGCGGTGGTCGCCCTGTTGCGCCGGGGCGGACGCGAGCTGTTCGCCACGCTGTTCTTCCCCAAAGCGCTCTAAACCGATAACGACTATTCGAGCCGCCATGAGCCCGCATCCGCACAGTGTCAGCCGCATCGAGATCGCCACCTGGATCCTCACCGGACTCGCGCTGGTCTGCGTGCTCAAGCTGCATCTGCTGCCCGCACTGCTCGGCGGCCTGCTCGTCTACGAACTGGTGCGCGGCCTGGCGCCGTTCATCCGCTCGCGGCCCAGCGAGGCCGAGCTCGCCAAGGTGATCGTCATCGCGCTGATCGCGGTGCTCGTGGTCACCGCGCTCACGGGCCTGATCTTCGGTCTGCTCGCGTTCTTTCGCAGCGAGGCCGGCAACCTGTCGAGCCTGCTCAAATGGCTCGCGCAGATTCTCGACGATTCGCGCGGCCGCCTGCCCGAGTGGGCGCTGCCTTACGTCCCGGACACTGCGGACGAGCTCGGCAACGCGGTCTCGGGCTGGCTGCGCAAGAACGCCGGTGCGCTGCAGGGGCTCGGCCAAAACGTGGTGCGCGCGATCGTGCACATCCTCATCGGCATGGTCATCGGCGGCTTGCTGTCACTGCGCGAGGCCAAGAGCAACATCGTGCATCGCCCGCTCGCGGCCGCGCTCGGCGAACGCGCGGAACGCCTGTCGACCTCGTTCCGCCGCGTGGTGTTCGCGCAATTCCGCATCGCGACCATCAACACCTTCTTCACCGGCCTGTATCTCGGCGTGGCGCTGCCACTGGTAGGCGTGGAACTGCCGCTGATCAAGACCATGCTGCTGGTGACCTTCGTCGCCGGCCTGCTGCCGGTGCTCGGCAACCTGATCTCGAACACGGTGATCGTGATCGTAAGCCTGTCGCACTCGGTGGTCATCGCCGCGAGTTCGCTGGTCTACCTCATGGTGATCCACAAGCTCGAATACTTCCTCAACGCGCGCATCATCGGCTCGCGCATCCAGGCGCGCGCCTGGGAACTGCTGATCGCGATGCTCGTGATGGAAGCGGCCTTCGGCCTGGTCGGGCTCATCGCGGCGCCGATCTATTACGCGTATCTGAAGAACGAGCTCGCGGCGCGCGAGCTGGTGTAGCCCCACGGCAAACACTGCATCTCATTCCCGCGAAGGCGGGAATCGCGGGAATCGAGTACTTTTTCTCGGACTGCCGACCGGATTCCCGCCTTCGCGGGAATGACGGCAATAAAGAGATCAGCGCTTCTTCGTCGGCTGCTTCGCCACTTTGCGGGGCGCGATTTTCTTGGCTGCGACCTTGCGGGCCGCGCGCGGCTTGGGCGCGGCGCGCGAACGCAACGCGGCTTCGAACGCCGAGCGCGCCCACTCGATCGCGATCTCGGCTTCGTCGAACAGCTCCTCGGGCGCGCGGTAGTACGACAGCGAAACCCGCTTGCCCTTGGCGTGATATTCGAACGGCGCAAGCCCGCGCTCGACGAAGCGCCCGCGATTGCCGTCGTCGACTTTCAGATACAGCACGTCGTCGATGACGATCGCGATCATCAGCTCATCGATGAAAAGGCCATGCCCGCCGAACATGCGCTTGGCTCGCACCGGAGCGAAGTCCGCGAGCAGTCCGAGCAGATGATCGACGAAGGAGCTCACGTCGCCCTCAGGCGCGGCGCTGGCGCGAGACGATTTCGAGTGCGAGTTCGAGCGCCTGCTCGTAGTTCAGGCGCGGATCGACGGTCGAGCGATACGCGCGCTCGAGATCCTTCTCGGTCAGGTCGCGCGCGCCGCCGAGGCATTCGGTGACATCTTCGCCGGTCAGCTCCAGATGCACGCCGCCGAGCCGCGAGCCGTTCGTTCGATGCAGATCGAAGGCCAGGTTCACTTCGGCGAGGATGTCGTCGAACTTGCGCGTCTTGATGCCCGTGGACGTCGATTGCGTGTTGCCGTGCATGGGGTCGCAGAGCCACAGCGCCTTGTGCCCGGCGCCGCGCACGGCCTCGATCAGGCGCGGCAGATGCTCGGTGATCTTGGCCGCGCCCATGCGATGGATCAGCACGAGCTTGCCGGCCTCGTTGTCCGGATTGAGCGCGCGGCACAGGCCGAGCAGCCAGTCGATGTCGATGCTCGGCCCGATCTTCACGCCGACCGGGTTGCGGATGCCGCGGCAATACTCGACGTGCGCGCCGTCGAGCGCGGCCGTGCGCATGCCGATCCACGGAAAATGCGTGGAGAGGTTGTACCAGCCGCTCTTGCGCGGAACCGTGCGCGTATGCGCGGCTTCGTAGTCGAGCAGCAGCGCTTCGTGGCTCGTGAAGAAATCGACGCGGCTGAATTCGTGTATCGCACCGCCCGCGAGCGTTTCCATGAAGCGCAGCGAATCGCCGATGGCGTCGACGCGCTTCTGGTAATCGGCCGCAAGCAGCGAATGCTTGACCCAGGCCAGGTCCCAGTATTCCGGGTGATGCAGGTCGGCGAAGCCGCCGTCGATGAGCCCGCGCGTGAAGTTCATCGTCATCGCCGACAGCGCATGCGCCTGCAGCAAGCGCTCGGGGTCGGGCACGCGCGCGGCTTCGGTGAAGTCCGGCGCGTTGACGATGTCGCCACGGTACGCGGGCAGCGTCACGCCGTTCCTGGTCTCGGTGTCGGCCGAGCGCGGCTTGGCGTACTGGCCCGCGAAGCGGCCGATGCGCGTGACCGGCCCTTGCAGGCCATGCACGAGCACGAGCGACATCTGCAGCAACACCTTCAGCCGGTTGGTGATGGTGTCGGGCGCGCAATCGGCGAACGATTCGGCGCAATCGCCGCCTTGCAGCACGAAGCGCTTGCCCGCTTCGGCCTCGGCGAGTTGCTCGCGCAGCGACTCGACCTCCCACGACGTCACCAGCGGAGGCAGCTTCGACAGGCGCGCGAGCGCATCGTCGAGCGCGGCGCGGTTCGGATAAGTGGGCTGCTGCACGGCCGGACGCGCGGTCCAGCTGCGGGGATGCCAGTCTTGGATTGGAGAGCTCATATGCGGCCGCAGTATAGGGCCGCCACCGGCTACTGTCGGTAGAGTACGAAATCGCGGAATTCGATGGCCTGATCGACCGGCGAAGCCCAGCCCGGATCGTCGCCGCCGAAGAAGCTGCTGAACATGAGCCCGTCGATGCCGATCGCGGCGCTGTCGCGGTAGCGCAAATCCTGGCGCTCGATCGCGAGCCGGCCGTCGACGCTGAGCCTCAGCCAGCCGTTCGCCCGCTGCGGATCGTTGAGCGAGATCTCCAGATCGATCGCGGTCCAGCGGCCTGGCGCGAGGCTCGCCGAACCGCGGCCGATACTGCTGCCCGGCTTGAGGCCGGCGACGTAGGCGTAGGCTTCGAGCGCGCCTTGCGCACGCCACATCAGGCGCATCGAAAAGCCGCCTTCGCCTGCGGACTGGCCGCCGCTCGGCGCGTCGCCGCCGTAGAGCCCGGGCAGCTTGCCGCCCTTGGCGTAGCGAAAACCTTCGGGCACGCGAATTTCGTAATGCAGGCAGGCGCGCGTGGTGCTTGCAGCCTGTGATTTCAGCAATGGCGCGAGAAAGCCGGCGCCGCCGCGCGGTGCGTCCGTTGCCGAGGGTGCGTATGAGCCGGCCGGATAGCGCAGCCGCAAGACGGGCGGCTCGCCCGCGACGAGCGAGAGATTCTCGGCCACGCCCCAAAGCCGCTCGAAACCTGCAGCGCGCCAGAGCCCGGCGAGTTCGGTGCCGTTCCTCGCAGCGCCCGTTTGTAGCGCCGCGATCGGCGCACCATCGCAAGCTTGAGACGCGGCGTGAAACGACAACAGCGCGATCGCGACACCGCGAAGTGCCTTGTCACTCATCCGCAGCCCGGCACGAATCTTCTCAAAGCGCACGGTCGAGCACGCCGCCGATCACGATCACGCCCGCCACGAACACCAGCAGCGTGAGCCACATGAGCAGCGTCGAACTCGCGCGCGGCGTGGCATCGGCGCCGGAGATGCTCTGGCGCGTCCACTTCTGCACGTTCGGGTGGAACGTCGCCCAGATCTTCACCGCCGAACCGACCATCTGCCCGTAGTACAGCAGCAGCGGGAACCAGACGTTGAAGCGCCCGGCGAACAGGCCGATCAGCAGCGCCTGCACGCTGCGCACGAAGATCACCCAGATCAGGTACAGCACGAGCACCTGCGGACCTTGCAGCACCGTGAGCGCCAGGCACAGCGTCGGCCCGACCAGCGCGGTCCACAGCGACAGACGCTGATCGAGCAACGCGAACCACGGAAACACGCCGGTGCGCTTGGCGCCCAGATCGAGCGCGCGGCCGCTGTTGCGCACCATGTTGCCGAACCAGCGCTTCATGAGCGAGGTGGTGCCTGCGAAGAACGATTTCGACGGCAATTCTTCGAGGCAATACACCGTCACGTCGGAAACGTAGAGCATTTTCCAGCCGCGCGAGAGCACCCAGTACCAGCTCGATTTGTCGTCGCCCGACAGCATCTGGATGCTGCCGAAGCGCCAGTGCTTGACCTCGTCTTCGGCGATCTGCGAGGCGAAGCCCGGCTGGCAGGCGACCGATGCGCGAAACACCGAGAACCGCCCGGTGAGCACCAGCAGGCGATTCGACAGCGAGATCGAACACATGAGCAGGTGACGCTGCGCCATGCGCAGGCGGTACCACTCGCGGCTGATCGCGGTGCCGCGCACGAGCGGCAGGTTGTCGGTGGTGATCGCGCCGACCTGCGGATTGCGCTGCAGCACCGGCAGGCAGCGCTCGAGCGTGCCCGCGCGCAGCAGCGTGTCGCCGTCCATGAGCACGACGGCTGCGTTCGACGGCAAGGATCGCGAGGCCAGATGGCGCAGCGCGCGGCCCATCGCATGGCGCTTGCCGAGCCCCGCCTGCGCCATCACCATCACGTCCATGCGCCCGTCGCAGCCGCAGGCGCGGCCCACTGCCTGCAACAGCTGCGCGTCGGCCGGATCGGTCACGCAGGCGACCACGGTGGCGCGCGCGCCGTAGTCGAGCAGCTCGCGGAACAGCGCCGCATAGACGGCCGCGTTGACTTCGGCATCGATGCGAAAGCTCGTGATCAGCACCGCGACGTGATCGAAGCGATCGCGCTGCGGGTCGGTGGCCGCGCGAATCATCGGAAAGCGATACGCGCGATAGATCCACGCACGCAGGTAATGCGCGCTGGCCCAGCTGTAGCGCCAGATGCCGATCAGGCCGAGCCCGAGCAGCATCGCGCCGTGCTGCGAGAACCAGTGCGAGGCGATCGGCAGCAGCAGCGCGATCAGCGGCGCCAGATAGACCAGTGTGCCGGGCAGGCTTTGTGTGAACGTCGAGCCCGCGGTGAATCCGGAGAGTGAACTCGGCGTGCGCGCGGCGGCGCTGTCCGCGCTCATGGATGACTGGGGAAACCCTGATCAAGCGTCGCGAGCGCACGCAGGTCGCCCGAGGACGGAGCGCAGGAACCGCAGCGTACGCAGATGTACGTGAGGATTCCGGGCACCGCCCTCGGGCGAGATGCGGAGCGCAGTCGCTTGATCAGAGTGTCCTCAGCGCCAGCGCAGCGAAAACGGCATGTGGAAGCGCACATCGGCGAGCATGCCGTCGGCGCTGTCGGGCAGCAGCGTCGGCAGCGTGATGTCGACGGCCGCCATGCCGAGCAGGGTTTCGCGGCCGATCGGCAGCGCGGCCCAGTCCTCGGGCGTGGCGCGGTAACTCACGCGATCGACCTTGCCGCCTTCGATGACGCGGCCGTCGCTGAGCTCGACATCGGCGGTCGAGCCGTTCCTGAGCCGGCGCGCCGCATGCGTGCTCACGAGCGCACGCACCATCGTGCGCTCTCCGACCTTGCGCAGCTGCAGCACCGTCTGCGCGGGCTGCACCATCGCACCATCGCGCAGCTGCAGGCTCTGCAGCATGCAGTAGCACGGACTGGTGAAAGTCTGGCGCAGCTGCAGGCTCGCGAGCGACGCGTCGATCGCGGCGAGGTTCTGCTCGATGCCGAGCAGCTCTTCGCGCAGGCGACCCGGTGTTTGCGACAGATCGTTGAGGCTCGTGCTGAGCAGACCTGCGGACGACAGCCGGATCTGCGTATCGAGGTTGTTGCGCTCGCTGGACGCGTCGGCGAGCTGGCGTTGCAGCATCGACACGTCGGACTGCTGCTTCTGCAGTTCGAGCTTGGAGATATCGCCCTGCTCGGCGAGCGCGGCCATGCGCGAGAGCATCGCCGACTTGAGTTCGAGCTCGGCTTCGAGACTTTGGCTGCGCCGGTCCGCCGCGACGCGCTGCGTGCGATACACCGAGCGCAGCGCCGACACCATCTGCCCGGATTCCTGCAGCTGGCGCTGCAGCAAGGTGCGCCGCGCGAGCAGACCGGTGCGCTCGATCTGCAGGCGATCGGCCTCGCTCTGCCCGACCAGCGGGCGAATCTGGAACAGCGGCGCGCCGGCCTCGTAGATCTGGTTCGGCGGCGGCGCTTCGAGCACCACGGTGCCGGCGATCGGAGCGCTGACGTTGACGAACGGAACGCTGACCGCCGCATAGTCCGAGCGCGCCGTGAACAGCGCCCGATACGCGATGAAGCCGAGCGCCGCGAGCGCGAGCAGCAGGCCGACGCAGGCCAGCACCACGCGCACCGAGCGCGGCGCGCGTCGCACCACGGTGTTGTAGCGCGGAGCGCTCGCAAGCAGCTCTTCGAAGCTGACGAGCTGACCCGACAGATACTCGGACACGATGCGGTCGAGCAGCCGACGGTGGGCAGGCTTGAGCGTGAGGAATTCGAAGGCCGGCGCCACGTCGGGCGCGGCCCGCACCACCTGCGCCTCGATGCCGTTGAGCGTGATCTGCGCATCGCCGGCGCCGAAGCGCAGGTTCAGCGTCACCACGTCGCCGCGCGTGAGCGCAGGCAGCGGCTGGTTCAGCGACAGGCCGCCGAGCGACCAGTCCTGCGCGGGCAGCGTCTGGCCCGAGACCTCGACGGCGAGCGGCAAGCTGACGCGGGGTTCGGCTCGCTTGCCGGATGGGCTCTTGAAGGCCGTGACGACGGCCCCTCCCACCTGCACTGCCTGGCTATCCCCCATGCGCTTTCCCGCCCCTCGATGGCGAACCCTAGTGGGCGAGGCGAGGCAGGCGGCAGTGGGGCAAACATGCACAGAAACCTGATCGGCCCGGCGGATCGGCCATCTGCCCGCCGGGCCGGACCCTTGAAAGCACAGCCGCGAGCCACATTCTGGGTCAGTGACGGGCGCTTGAGGCGCCTTTTTCGTTGGCCCATTTCCAGACCTCGCCACCGCCCCGGCGACCGGTCACATGCTCGATAATGCGTCATGGACTACAAGGACTACTACCAGATACTCGGCGTCTCGCGGACCGCTACGGCCGACGAGATCAAGAAGGCGTATCGCAAGCTGGCGCGTGAATTCCACCCCGACCGCAACAAGGCCAAGGGTGCGGAAGAGCGCTTCAAGCAGATCAACGAAGCCAACGAGGTGCTGTCCGATCCCGAAAAGCGCCGCTCCTACGACGCGCTCGGCGCCAACTGGAAGGCCGGCTCGCAGTTCACCCCGCCGCCGGGCTGGGAGCAGCAGTTCCGCGGAAGCGCGGGTCGAGGCCGTCGCGGCCAGGACATGGGCGGAATGGGCGGCGGCGCCGGTTTCTCGGACTTCTTCTCGACACTGTTCGGCGGCGCTGGCGGTGCCGGCGGCCCGGGCATGAGCGGGTTCGGCAGCAGTGGATTCGAAGACGATTTCGCGGTCCAGCCACAGCGCGCCAAGCTCGCGATCACGCTCGAAGACTCCTACAACGGCGGCTCGCGCCAGGTCAGCCTTTCCAACGGGCGCACGCTCAACGTGCAGATTCCCAAAGGCATCGCGGCCGGCCAGACCATCCGGCTCGCCGAGCAGGGCGCGCGCGGTGGCGATCTGCTGCTCGAGATGGAGTTCAGCCCGCATCCGCTGTTCAAGATCGACGGCCGCGACGTCAGCGCCACGGTGTCGATCGCGCCCTGGGAAGCGGCGCTCGGAGCGAAGGTCGACGTGCCGACGCTCGGCGGCACCGTGGAGCTGAACCTGCCGGCCGGAACCGCCGCCGGCCGCAAGCTGCGCCTCAAGGGCCGCGGCCTGCCCGGTTCGACGCCGGGCGACCAGTTCGTGACGATCCAGATCGTCACGCCGGCCGCGGACAACGAGGCCGACAAGGCTTTTTATCGCGACATGCAGCGGCGCTTCGAGAGCTTCAAGCCGCGCGGTTGAAAGCGGTCGAAAAAGGCCTTCCCCCTCCGTTCGATGCTGGCGCGTAGCGCCGGATGAGGGACTTGCCGGGATAGCAAAAACGGTTATCCCGAAGGCAGCCTCACCCTCGATCCCTCTCCCGGCGGGAGAGGGACGCAAAGCGAATTCACACCATCGGCACGCGCAGAAAATGCTGCCGGTAATACCGCAGCTCGGTGATCGAATCGCGGATGTCGTTGAGCGCGAGATGCGACGACTCCTTCGAGAAACCGCGCGCGATCTCGGGCGTCCAGCGCTGGCACAGCTCCTTGACCGTCGACACGTCGAGATTGCGATAGTGGAAGAAGCGTTCGAGCGCCGGCATGTAGCGCGCAAGAAAGCGTCGGTCCTGGCAGATCGAATTGCCGCACATCGGTGAGCGTCCCGGAACGGCCCACTGCTTGAGGAAGTCGATCGTCCTGGCCTCGGCTTCGGCCTCGGTGCTGTGGCTTTCGCGTACGCGCTTGGCGAGGCCCGAGCCTCCGTGCTGGCGCGTGTTCCAGTCGTCCATCGCGGCGAGTTCCTCCTCGCTCTGGTGCACTGCGATCACCGGGCCTTCGGCGAGGATGTTCAGGTGCACGTCGGTGACGATGGTCGCGATCTCGATGATGCGATGACGCTCGGGAATCAGCCCGGTCATCTCGAGATCGATCCAGATCAGGTGGCTTGCGTGTGCGCTCATGAGGCTCCTTTTGGGGCCGAACAATAACAAAGCCTGCCGATCGGCGAGCGTGCTACCGTGCCCGCACACCCCGAGGAGAAGCAGCGATGCGAAAAACCCCAGGTGCGCACGAGACCGCAGCCACTGCCGCCAAGGGCGCGCTGGCCGCCATCGGCAACACGCCGCTCGTCGAACTCACGCGGCTCGACACCGGCTGTTGCCAGCTGTTCGTCAAGCTCGAAAACCAGAATCCCACGGGCTCGATCAAGGACCGCATCGGCCTGTCGATGATCGAGGGCGCCGAACGCGAAGGCCGCATCAAGCCCGGCGACACGCTGATCGAAGCCACCGCCGGCAACACCGGGCTGGGGCTCGCGCTGGTCGCCGCGCAGAAAGGCTACAAGCTGATCCTCGTGATTCCCGACAAGATGTCGCAGGAGAAGATCCTGCACCTGCGCGCGCTCGGTGCGCAGACGCACATCACGCGCAGCGACGTCGGCAAGGGCCACCCCGAGTATTACCAGGACATCGCCGAGCGCCTGTCGCGCGAGATTCCGGGCAGCTTCTACGTCAACCAGTTCGCCAATCCGGCCAACCCGCTCGCGCACGAAACCACCACCGGCCCCGAGATCTGGGAGCAGATGCAGCAGCGTCTCGATGCGGTCGTCGTCGGCGTCGGCAGCGGCGGCACGCTGACCGGGCTGTCGCGCTACTTCGCGCGCGTGGCGCCCGAGCTGCAGATGGTGCTCGCCGATCCCAAGGGCTCGATCCTCGCCGACATCGTGCAGACCGGCGCGCCGCGTAAAGAGGCCGGGAGCTGGCTCGTCGAAGGCATCGGCGAAGATTTCGTTCCGCCCAATTGCGATCTCGCTCGCGTGAAGCATGCGTACGAGATCGACGACGCCGAGAGCTTCCACACCGCGCGCGAGCTGCTGTCCAGGGAAGGCCTGCTCGGCGGATCGAGCACCGGCACGCTGCTCGCCGCGGCGCTGCGCTATTGCCGCGAACAGACCACGCCCAAGCGCGTCGTGACCTTCGTCTGCGACAGCGGCAACAAGTACCTCACGAAGATGTACAACGACTTCTGGATGTTCGAGCACGGCCTGCTCGCGCGTCCGCACGAAGGCAATCTGCTCGACCTGATCGTGCGTCGCTATCACGAAGGCGGAGCGGTGACGCTGGCGCCCGACGACAGCCTGCTGCAGGCGTATCGGCGCATGCGGCTGTTCGACGTCTCGCAGCTGCCGGTGATGATCGGCGATCGCGTCGTCGGCATCCTCGACGAATCCGATCTGCTCGTGCACGTGCAGGCCGACCCGACGCATTTCAACGACAAGGTTTCGACCGCGATGGTCACGCGCGTGGAGACCATCGCGGTGAATGCGCCGATCGCCGACCTGTTGCCCGTGTTCCAGCGCGATCACGTCGCCATCGTCGCCGACGGCTCGCGCTTCGTCGGCCTGATCACCAAGATCGACCTGCTCAACTACCTGCGCAAGCAGCTTTGATGCGCATACCCGAATAAACAACGCACACACGACATGTCCAACGACAAACAATCACAGGCCCAGGCCTTCGCCACGCGCGTGATCCATGCGGGCCAGCAGCCCGATGCCTCGACCGGCGCGATCATGCCGCCGATCTACGCGACTTCGACCTACGTGCAGTCCTCGCCGGGCGTGCACCAGGGCTTCGAGTATTCGCGCTCGCAGAATCCGACGCGCTTCGCCTACGAGCGCTGCATCGCCGATCTCGAACACGGCTCGCGCGCCTACGCGTTCGCATCGGGCCTCGCGGCCACTTCGACCCTGCTCGACCTGTTCGCGCCGGGCGATCACATCATCGCGAGCGACGATCTCTACGGCGGCAGTTATCGCCTGTTCGCGCGCGTGCGCCATCAATCGGCCGGGCTGCGCTTTTCGTTCGTCGACATGCGCGATCCGGCCGCGATCGAAAACGCCATCGAAACGCGCACGCGCATGATCTGGGTCGAAACGCCGACCAACCCGATGCTCAAGCTCGCCGACCTCTCGGCGATCGCGGCCATCGCGCGCCGGCACGGCGTGCTCGCGGCGGCCGACAACACCTTCGCGAGCCCCTACCTGCAACGGCCGATCGAGCATGGCTTCGACCTCGTCATGCACTCGGCGACCAAGTACATCAATGGGCATTCGGACGTGGTCAACGGCCTGCTGATCGCGGGCGACCGGCCCGAGATCGCCGAGCGCCTCGCGTTTCTGCAGAACGCGGTCGGCGCGGTCGCCGGGCCGTTCGATTCGTTTCTCGCATTGCGCGGCGTGAAGACGCTGTCGGTACGCATGCAGCGCCACTGCGAAAACGCGCTCGAACTCGCGCGCTGGCTCGAAGCGCATCCGAAAGTCGCGCGCGTGCATTACCCAGGGCTGGCCTCGCACCCGCAGCACGAGCTCGCGCGCCGGCAGATGCGCGATCCGCGCAGCGGCGAGCCGGCCTTCGGCGGCATGATTTCGGTGGAGCTTGCGACCGACCTGGCCGGCAGCCGGCGCTTCCTCGAAGCCTGCTCGCTGTTCTCGCTGGCCGAGTCGCTCGGCGGCGTCGAAAGCCTGATCGAGCATCCGGCGATCATGACCCACGCGAGCGTGCCGGCAGAGAATCGCGCCGCGCTCGGCATCAGCGATTCGCTGTGCCGGCTCTCAGTCGGCATCGAGGACATCGCCGACCTGCGTCACGACCTCGAACGGGCCTTGAGCGCGGTCTGAGTCGGCAGCGGTCCGGTCGGATGGGAAACTCGAACCGGCACCCGCGGCTCGCGCATTCGGTAACGCGCATGCGGGAGCGTTTCATCGAGAGACCCGGCTCAGATCGTGACCCGGTTTACTTCCGCCGGACGACGCGGCAGCATGCGCGCCCCGACGCCTTCCCGCGTCGGCCCCGCGGAGGCGCCATGGCCCAGTTGTCCGAGAAGAAATGCGTGCCCTGCGAAGGCGGCGTTCCGCCGCTCGACCTCGCCGCCGCCATTCGCCTTCACGAGCAACTGAACGAGCGCTGGAAGATCGTCGACCAGGGCCGCGCGATCGAAACCAAAATCGAGTTCCGCACTTATGCGCGCGTGCTCGCGTTCACCAACGCGGTGGCCTGGATCGCAATCCAGGAAGACCATCACCCGCTGATCGAATTCGGCTACCAGGAAGTCCGCATCCGCTACTGGACGCACGCGATCGACGGGCTGTCCGAGAACGACTTCATCTGCGCGGCGAAGATCGATCGCCTGCTGGCCGAATAAGCGCCGCGATCAGACCGGCCTGCGGCCGCTCAGCGCATGCGCGAGCGTTCCGCCGTCGACGTATTCGAGCTCGCCGCCCATCGGCACGCCGTGCGCGATGCGCGACACCGCGACGTTCTGCGCGCGCGCCATTTCGGCGAGATAGTGCGCGGTCGCTTCGCCTTCGACGGTCGGATTGGTGGCGATGATGAGCTCATTGAAATCACCGCTCGCGAGCTGGCTCTGCAGCAGGTCGAGCCCGAGTTCGTCGGGGCCGATGCCGTCGAGCGGCGACAGCCGGCCCATCAGCACGAAGTAGCGTCCGCGATACGAAGTTCCGCCTTCGATCGCCATGAGATCGGCCGGCCCTTCGACTACGCATAACTGCCCGCTCGCGGTGCGCGCGGCGCTGCAATAGCGGCAGGCCTCGTCCTCGCAGAACATGCGGCAGCTCGGGCAGCGGCCGATGTGGTCGAGCGACTCGCCGAGCGCCTGCGCGAGCGAGCGCGCTGCGTTTCGATCGCGATCGAGCAGGTGGAAAGCCATGCGCTGCGCCGATTTCGGGCCCACGCCGGGCAGGCGGCGAAGGGCATCGATCAGTCGGCTCAGGCGGGGGGAATAGACGTTCATGCGCCCATTATCGGGGGCGCCGCCGGCGAGTGCAGCGGGCCGCGCGCGATCAGGCGCGCCTGCGATCGAAGGCCAGGGTCGCCGCGAGTTCGGGCAGGCCGAGCTTGAGCATGAGCAGGCGATCGAGCCCGAGCGCGACGCCGCTGCAATCGGGCAGGCCGGCCGCGAGCGCGTCGATCAGATGCGCGTCGTAGGGCGGAACGACTTTGCCCTGCGTACGGCGCCAGTTCTGGTCGGCGACGAAGCGCGCGCGCTGTTCGTCGGCGTCGGTGAGTTCGTGAAAGCCGTTGGCAAGTTCGATCCCGCGCCAGAACAGCTCGAAGCGCTCGGCGACCGCGGGCTCGCTACCCTGCGCCGGACGAATGCGCGACAGCGCCGCCTGCGAGGCCGGGAAGTCGTACAGGAAGCTCGGGTTTTGCTGACCGAGCCGCGGTGAAACGCGCAGCGACATCAGCAGGTCGAGCCAGAAATCGGGCTCGACCTCGTCGGTGAAATCAACGCTCTGGATCAGGCCGAATCCGATTGCCGCTGTGCGCAGCTTCGCCACATCGGCCGAGAACGGATCGAGCCCCGCATGGCGCAGAAAGGCCTCGCGATAACTGAGCCGCTCGAAGCGCCCGGACAGGCCCGCGAGCGTCTCCACGAGGGCCTCGACCTCGTCGATCAGCGCGTGCATCGAAAAGCCCGGCCGATACCACTCGAGCATCGAGAATTCGGTGTTGTGATACCGCCCCTGCTCCTCGACGCGAAACACGCGCGCGATCTGGAAGATCGCACCAAAGCCCGCGGCGAGCAGGCGCTTCATCGGAAACTCGGGCGAGGTCTGCAGCCACTGGCCGTCGCGGGTCGAAAAGCTGTCGATGTACCGGTCGACCGTCGCATGCGCGGACAGGATCGGCGTTTCGACTTCGAGCACCTCGCGCGCAGCAAAAAAGGCGCGGACGGAGCCGTTGAGCTCCGCCCGCGCCTTGATGGTTTCGAGACCGGCGGAAGGGCGCCAGGAGCTTGCGTCTCCCGTCCCCCGTTCCCCGTCTCCCGGCATCACTTGTTGGCGCGGCCCAGGTACTCGCCCGTGCGGGTGTCGACCTTGACGATCTCGCCCTGCTGCACGAACAGCGGCACGCGCACGATGGCACCGGTCTCGAGCGTCGCCGGCTTGCCGCCGCCGCCCGAGGTATCGCCACGCAGGCCCGGATCGGTCTCGGTGATCGCCAGGATGACGTAGTTCGGCGGCGTCACCGACAGCGGCACGCCGTTCCAGAACAGCACCTTGCAGCTTTCCTCGCCCTTGAGCCACTTGGCGGCGTCTTCGACGGCGGTGGCGCCGGCCTGCACCTGCTCGAAGCTCGACGGGTTCATGAAGTGCCAGAACTCGCCGTCCGAATACAGGTACTGCATGTCGGTTTCCTCGATGTCGGCGAGCTCCCAGGTGTCGCCCGACTTGAGGGTCTTCTCGAGAACGCGGCCGTTCTTGAGGTTGCGGATCTTGATCGTGTTGGTCGCCTGGCCCTTGCCGGGCTTGCGGTATTCGTTGTCGACGACAGCGTAGGGTTCTCCGTCCACCAGAACCTTGGTGCCGGACTTCATTTCATTGGTGCTGACGTTTGCCATGGCGAGTCACACTTTCTTTCAAAGAGGAACAAATCGGTTTGGTTTTGTCTGGCCGGTTGCCCGGGGAGACCCTGGCGGCCAAAATGCGGCGCGCATGATAACCCCTAGTCACACAATCCGGCAGGCTCCCGCCTGGCAGCACGCCCTCAGGGGCGCTTTTTCGAAGCCCGCCGAACTGCTCGCCTTCCTCGACCTGGACCCCGCCCTGCCCGTGCTCGACGCCGAGCGGCTGGCCGATTTCCCGCTGCGGGTGCCACGCGGCTTCGCCGAGCGCATGCGCAAGGGCGACCCGGACGATCCGCTGTTCCTGCAGGTCTGGCCGCGCGGTGCCGAGGCGCTCGCAGTCGAAGGCTTCGGCCTCGACGCGGTCGGCGACATGGCCAAGCTCAAGCCCGGCGGCATCGTCCACAAGTACCAGCACCGCGTGCTGGTGATGACCACCGGCGCCTGCGGCGTGCATTGCCGCTACTGCTTCCGCCGCCACTTTCCGTATTCCGAAGCCCTCGCCGCGCGCGATCACTGGCGCGAGGCGCTGGCGCAGATCGCGGCCGACACCTCGATCACCGAGGTGATCCTGTCGGGCGGCGATCCGCTGTCGCTGTCCGACGACAAGCTCGGCGAATTCATCGACGGCCTCGACCGCATTGCCCATGTGCGACGGCTGCGCCTGCATACGCGGCAGATCGTGGTGCTGCCCGAGCGCGTCGACGACGGCCTCGTCGAGCGCCTCGCCGATACGCGGCTCGACACCGTGATCGTGCTGCACGCCAATCACGCCAACGAGCTCGACGCCAACGTCGCCGATGCCTGCGCCCGGCTGCGCCAGATCGGCGTGACGCTGCTGAACCAGGCGGTGCTGCTGCGCCGCGTCAACGATCGCGTCGACGCGCTCAAGGCGCTGTCCGAGCGCCTGTTCGAATGCGGCGTGCTGCCCTATTACCTGCATCTGCTCGACCGCGTCGACGGCGCGGCGCACTTCGAAGTCGACGAAGACACCGCCCGGGGCCTCATGCGCGAGCTCGCGTCCGAGCTGCCGGGCTATCTGATGCCGCGGCTGGCGCGCGAAACCGCCGGCGACGCGGCCAAGCAAGTGCTGGCTTGAACGCCTTTTCCGCCCAGGGCACGGCCGTCGCCTGGGTGCTCGGCGGCCCCGAGGAAAACACCCGCATCATCGAGGCCGACCTGCGCCAGGCCGGCCTCGCGATACGCGTCGGCTGGATCGCCGATCTCGACGAGCTCGGCGACGCGCTCGGCCGCGGCCTGCCGGACCTGTTGTTCTGTTTCGAATTCCTGCCCGGCGACCTGCTGAAGGAATCCATCGCGCTGTGCGCCAGCCTCGCGCCGGGCCTGCCGATGCTGTCGCTCGGCCCGTCGGCCAGCGCCAGCGCGACGCTGGCCGCGCTCACGCTCGGCGCGGCGGACCGCGTCACGCTCGAAGACGATCACGCGCTCGAGCACCTCGACCACGTCTATCGCCGCGAATCGCAGCGCGGCCGGCTCGGCCGCGAACTGCAGCGCCTGCGGCCACGCCTCGCCGCGTTCGAAGCCCGCCACCGCGAGCAGCTGCTGCTCAATGTCGACGCGGCCGTGCAGGCCAGCGACGGGCTCGTCACGCTCGTCAACGAGGCCTTCGCCGAGCTGATCGGCGAGGCCGATCCGGCGAGCCTGCTCGGACGCCCGCTGATCGATCTGGTCGCCGTCGAACAGCAGCCGCGCGTGAAGGAGGAGCTGCGCCAGTTCCTGCGCGGCCATCGTGTCGATCGCGGGCTCGACACCGCGCTGCGGCATGCCAGCGGCGCAAGCCTGCCGGTGCGCCTGCAGATCGCGCTCGGTTCGCTGGACGGCGAAGACTTCGTCGAATGGCGCGTGCTGCCGGAATCGCCGGTCAAGACCGGACGCGCGGTGCTCGGCGATCGGCTGGCGCTGTTCCGCCATCTCGGTGTGCCGGCCGCCGACAGCCGCCCGCGCGCCGCGCTGCTGCTGGTCGTCGACGGCTTTTCCGCGCTCGAGGCCAGCCTCGGGCTCGAAGACGCCGAGCGTCTCGTCGGCCACGTCGGCTCGGCGATCACCGCGCTGCTCGGCCACAGCGACACGCTGTTCCGCTTCTCGAACGACGAGTGGCTCGCGATCCTGCATCGCGACAGCGTGTCGGACATCGAGCAGCTCGCCGAGCGCCTGTGCCGCGATCTCGCCGCCCCGCTCTACACTGCGGGCTCGCACCAGACGCGCATCACGCTGACGGTCTGCGCGTACCCGATCGGGCTCAAGGAGAACGCGGTCGCCGTCATCGAGCCGCTGGTTCGCGAAGGCCGGCGGCTGTCGACCGAAACTCCGGGCCAGATGGTCATGCTCGGCCAGACCGCGCGCGACAGCGCCGAGGCGCGTGACCTCGCGGAGCGCGGCGATCAGCTGCGTGCCGCGCTCGAACACCATCGCCTGCGCCTCGCCTACCAGTCGATCGCGAGCCTCGAAGGCGACGCGCGCATGCACGCCGACGTGCTCGTGCGCATGGTCGACGAGCACAACCGCGAGCTGCATGCGAGCGAATTCCTGCCGACCGCCGAGAAGCTCGGGCTGATGGCCGAGATCGATCGCTGGGTCGTCGGTCGCGCCTTGGGCGTGCTGGCCAAGCGCGAGATCAATCCGCTGCCAGCCCTGCTCTTGATCCGTCTCTCGGCGGAAACCCTGCGCGAGGCCGACGCTTTTCTGGAGTGGCTTCCGACCGCGCTCGGGCCGCGCAAGCTGCTGCATCGCGAGCTCTGCTTCACGCTGCAGGAGAGCGTCGCCCAGGGACAGCTCGGCAAGGCGGCCCAGCTCGCCCAAGCGCTCGACGAGCTCGGCGCCGGCTTGGCGCTCGAGCATTACGGGCTCGGCGCGCAGTCGGTGCCGCTGCTCGACGAGCTGCCGCTGCGCTTCGTGCGCTTCGCTCCCCAGCTCACGCGCCTGTTCGGTGAGCCCAACACGCAGCAGCGCATGACCGACCTGATCCGCGCGGCCAAGCAGCGCGGCATCAAGACCATCGTCAGCCACGTCGAAGATGCCAACCTGATGGCACGGATGTGGCAGATGGGTGTGGACTACATCCAGGGCTACTACATCCAGGAGCCCGACGTGGTGCTGCTGGCGACCGACGCCGTCCGCCGCTGATTCCTGGGTTCTGCCCGTCGCGCCGCCCACGGCGGGAACGACGGGCAGAACCGGAAACCCGCGGCTCGTTTCACCACCGCAACATCGGCTTGGGGGAGTTCGACGATGCGACGCAATCAAGGTCCGGGGCCGTCCGGTTTCAGCCGTCGTGATTTCCTCATGCACCTGGGCCAGGCCGCCGGCAGCGGCGCGGTCTACCGGGCGATGGGGGCGATGGGCCTGCTGGCGTTTCCGACCGCCTGGGGCGGGCCGCCGCAGCTGCCGGCGGATTCCGGGCGTGGCAGGAAGGTGGTCATCATCGGTGCCGGCATCGGCGGCCTGTCCGCCGCCTACGAACTCGGCAAGGCCGGCTACGACTGCACGCTGCTCGAAGCCAGCGAGCGCGCGGGCGGGCGCAATCGCACGCTGCGTTCGGGTGATGTGGTCCGTGAGACCGACAGCGAGCAGGTCTGCGGCTTCGACGCCGAGCCGCATCTGTACTTCAACGCGGGGCCGGCGCGGCTGCCGTATCACCACGAGGCGATCCTGGCCTACGTGAAGGCCTTCGACATCGCGCTCGAACCCTTCATCAACGACAACCGCGGCAGCTACTTCCATTCGAGCAAGGCCTTCGGTGGCAAGCCGATACGCGGCGAGACCATCCAGGCCGATTCGCGCGGGCACATCGCCGAGCTGCTGGCCAAGGCCACGCAAACCTCGGCGCTCGATTCCAGGCTCACGGCCGACGACGCCGAGCTGCTGCGCCAGATGCTGCGCGCCTGGGGCGATCTCGACGCGGACCTGCTCTACAAGGGCTCGGCGCGCGGCGGGCACCTGGGCGACGAGATCCTGCAGGCCGGCCAGCCGCGTCCGCCGATCGATCTTTCCGAACTGCTGCGCTCGGAGTTCTGGCAGTTCCAGATGGAATTCGCCGAAGGCTGGGAGCAGCATCCGACGATGATGCAGCCGGTCGGCGGCATGGACAGGATCGTCAAGGGCTTCGAGTCGCGGCTCGGCGGCGTGATCGTCCGCAAGGCGCCGGTCACGCGCATCGTCGATGGCGACAGGAAGGTGCGCGTGAGGTATCGGCATAACGGCGCGGAGCACGAGATCACGGCCGATTTCTGCATCAACTGCGCGCCGGCCTACCTGGTCAAGGACATCCGCAACAACTTCAGCCGCGCCTACCGGGACGCGCTCGCCGTGGTGCATCCGGGCAAGCTGTTCAAGATCGCCTTCCAGGGCAGGCGCCGCTTCTGGGAGGAGGACGACCGCATCTACGGCGGCATCAGCTGGACCGACCAGCCGATCATGCAGCTCTGGTATCCGGCTCACGGCTTCCACAAGCCCAAGGGCATCCTGCTCGGCAGCTACACCTGGGACCCCGAGCAAGGCGAGGCCTGGGGCCGGCTGCGGCCCGAACAGCGGCTGGCCGCGGCGATCGCGCAGGGCGAGAAGCTGCACCCGGGCTATGGCGAACTGGTCGAGAAAGGCATCTCGATCGCCTGGGGCAAGGTGCCGTATCAGATGGGCTGCTCGCCCGAATTCACACCCGAGGACCGGGCCAGGCACTTCCCCACCTTGCAGGCCCCGAACCAGCGCCACTACCTCGTCGGCGACCAGATGAGCTTCGTCTCGGGCTGGCAGGAAGGTGCGGTACGCTCGGCTCATGCAGCCGTCGAACACATCCATCACCGTGTCGCCAGCGGCGACTGAGGAGACTTGCGTGACTTCCACCGTGCCCTTCGCCTTGCGCCCGCTGGCCCTGAGCCTTTGCGCCATCCTGCTGCTCGGCGTCGCCGGCTGCGACCCCAAGGCGACCGGGCCGGCGACGGAAAAGCAGGCCGTCCAGCGCTACCCGATCCCCAATTCCACGTTCCCGATCGCCCGCGCGGTCGAGGTGCCGGCGAGCAAGGTGCTGGTATTTCCGAGCGGCACCACGCCCGATCCGGCGAATCCCGAGGCCGAGAAATTCAGCGCCGAATACTGGGGCGACACCAAGGCGCAGACGGTTTCGGTGCTGACCAAGACCAAGGCCACGCTCGAAAGCCTTGGCCTGGGCCTCGGCGACGTGGTGAAGATGACCGCCTACGTCGTCGCGCCCACGCCCGGCGCGGCGATGGATTTCGCCGGCTTCATGGAGGGCTACACGCAGTTCTTCGGCACCGCCGAACAGCCCATGCTGCCCGCCCGCACGACCGTGCAGGTGGCCGGACTCGCGGCGCAGGGCATGCTCGTGGAGATCGAAGTCATCGTCGCCCGTCCCTGATCCGTCCCGCTCGCAGATGAAAAGCCTTCAACCGACTCACCGCTGGCGTCTGCTGGCCGCGCTCGGCCTGCTCGGGCTCACCGTCGCCTGTAGCGGCGGTGGCGACGGCGAGCCCGATTCGCGGGTCACCGAGGGCATCTACGAAACCGTCACGCCTGCGACTCCGGGCGCGCCGTACGCGTCGGTGCTCGCCGATTGCACGTTCAACGAAGCGCGCGACGACAGCTGCACGCTCGAACGCCTGCCGTTTCTCGGCCAGGAAACCGGCAGCGTGACGGTCGACAAGCTCATGGAGCGCGTCGTCACCTCGCATCCGTGGATGGCGCAGCGCTTTCGCGAAGTGCTGCAGACATTGCCGGAGCCGGCGCTGCGGATGACGCGCTCGCTGACCGCGGTGGTCATCGGCAGCAAGATCCGGCCTTCGTTCTACACGACCGCCACCGGCGCGATTTACCTCGACCCCGAATATCTCTGGCTCACGCAGGCCGAGCGCGCCACGATCAGCGACGAGGAGGACTATCGCGCCGGCTTCGGCAACGCGCTGCAGTTCGTCTCGCTGTGGCGCTACGTCAGCAACAACCGCTACGCCTATTACTCCTACGCCGACAGCTACACCGGCACGCGCTCGGTCTACGACATCAGGCTGCCGATCGCCCGGCTGCTGTTCCACGAACTCACGCATGCGGGCGATTACATGCCGCCCGCTGCGCTGGACGGGCTCGCGCGCAACCAGACGCTCAGGCAGGCGATCGACGCCCAGCGCGGCCATCGCATCTCCGACGAGCTCGTCGCCGGCAATCCCCTGGCCTCGCAAACCTGGAAAGCGCTCGCCGACGTGCTGTATCGCGGCAGCACGGCGTCGAGCGCGCAGCGGGCGATGACGCCGTCCGAGGTCGCCAACGCCTTCGCGCCCGACCGCGCGTCCGACGCCTACAACTATTCCACGCAGTCCGAGGACATCGCGATGATGGCCGAGGAGGCGCTAATGCAGTTCCACTACGGCATCGAACGCGACATCGCCTTCACCAACCGCCCGGCCAACAGCGGAGCGTCCGGCGACGACTACATCGTCGCCTGGGGCGTGCGCGGCCGCGTGCGCGAACCGCGCGTGGCGGCCGCCGCGCAGTTCGTGCTCCAGCGCCTGCTGCCGGGCACGGATTATTCGGCGCAGTTCGCGAACCTGCCGGCGCCCACGCCGATGCGCCCGGGTGAATCGTGGACGACGAATCTGTCTGCATCGTCCGACGTGCCGGCCGCCAAAAGCGCCGATGCGGTTCCGCTACCCGCCGCCGATCGTTTGCCGCCCGGCTGAAATGGCGGTCGGCTCCGAGCGTCGATCAAAGCCCCGCTACGCGGGGCTTTTTATTGCCGCGAAGCGTCGATCGTCATTGGTCGCAAAACGGTCGGGATTCCGTCCGGACTGCCGAACTCCGCCGCCCTAGCCTGCGGTCATCCGATTCGATCAGGAGAACCGCATGGACCGCAGCCCTCGCAACCACCGCTTCATTCGTCCTCGCCGCCTGCTTGGCGTGATGGCGCTCGCCACCTTGGGCTGCCTGTCAGCAGCCTGGACTGACCCAGCTTCTGCCGCCAAAAACGATTCGAGCGCCAATGCCAAGTCGTCCAAGGACGAGCTGGCGACGCTGATTTCGCAGTTCGAAAGCGTGGGCATGAGCCGCGCCAGCGCCGAAAAGCTGGCGGCCCGCATCGTCGCCGGCGACGCCGAAGCCCTGGCGACCGGACGGCTGATCGCCGATTCGGCCGCTCGCCTGCAAACGGTTGGAGCCGAAGAAGCAGACTTCGGCCGCATCGCGGAAGAAATCGCCCGGCGTCGACTGACCGACGGCACCAACGGCGGAGCCGCCGATGCCTTGGTCGGGGCCGCCGAACTCAAGGCCGTGCTCGATCCCAAGATCGTCGCCCAGCTGCCGGCGAATGCGGCGGGGCGCGCCGGACAGGTCGCCCGCGCGGTGGTCAAGGCCAGAGGCGAACTGCAGCTGGTCGGCGAAGACGGCAGCGCGATCGGTGACGCGCTGCTCGCCGGCATCGTCCGCCAAGGCACCGGCGGTCTGCAGGCCGATCGCCTGATCCGGGACACGATCCAACCCATCATCGATCAGCACACCGCCGCCCAGTCGGCCGCCGCGCGTGCCGCGGCCAAACCCGGTTCGGCCGGCATCGGAAGCGGGAGCGCGGGAACCCGCGAATCCGGCAGGACCGCCGCCAGCGATCGTTACCAGGGGACGGGATCGGGCAGCCGTCGACCCGGCGACGGCGGAAGCAACGGCACCAGCAGCAATGGCGATGGAGGCGGCGGAGGAGAGCCCGGCGGCCCGGCCGATGACACCGGCGGTGGCGGAGGTGGTGGCAGCGGCTCGAGCGGGTCGTCGAGCAGTTCATCCGACAGCGACTCGGGCAACGACAAAGGAGGCGATGGCGGCGGCACGGAAACGGCAGCCGACGACGAGCCCATCGAACATCTCGGGCTCGATGGCGAGTTCGAAATGAACGGCGAGCGCCATCCCACCGCATCGACCGGCGGCACCCCGAGAGCGCCCGGCATGGAGAAGGAGCGCGGCAGCGGCGTCGAGCTGTCGACCGCCACCGGCGGCCGGCTCGGCGGCACCGAAGCAGCCAACGCCCGGCGCGGTGTGGATCTAAAGGCCAATGGCGGCGGCACCGTGAACCCCGATCCTCAGTCCGACAAAGGCAGCGGCGTGCTGCTGACGACCAAGGAGCAGAACGACGCGCGTCGCGGGCTCGGCATGGCCACCGGCGGCGGCCTGATCAACCCGAACCGCGACAAGCTCGGCGGCGTCGTGGTGACCGATCGCGATCTCAAGGAGCTGGGCCTCAAGGGCAGCGGCGGAGCCAAGGGACCGACCGACAGCAGCGGCCGCACGCCTCCGACCCAGGCGCCGCAAAGCCCACTCGCAGGAGCCGGACCGATCGTGCCGCCGTCCGGGCTCAAGAACGCGGCGACGGTCTCGAACATCGGCCAGGCCCCGGCGCTCAAAGCGGAGGTCAAAGCCGGCCTCGGGCAGTAGTCGCGCGGTAACGTCGAAGCGCTCAGCCCGTCGCCGCCTGCAGCGCGGCGATGCGCTTTTCGATCGGCGGGTGCGTCGAGAACCATTCCTTGACACCGCCGGCGATGCCGAAGGCCATCTGCTGCGGCGGCAAGGTGGAGGCGGCGGCGCCGCCGAGCTTCTGCAGCGCCGAGATCATCTTGCGCTTGCCGGCCAGATGCGCACCGCCGCGGTCGGCGCGGAATTCACGCTGCCGCGAAAACCAGGCGACGATCATGCTGGCAAGAATGCCGAACACGATTTCAAGCACGAACACGGTGATGTAGTAACCGAAGCCGATCGAGCTGCGCGATTCGTTCTGGTTGCGCCCCGACAGCATGCTGTCGACGAAGTAGCCGATCACGCGCGCCAGAAACATCACGAAGGTGTTCACCACGCCCTGGATCAGCGTCAGCGTCACCATGTCGCCATTGGCGATGTGGCTGATTTCGTGGCCGAGCACGGCTTCGACTTCGTCCTGGTTCATGCTGCGCATCAAACCGGTGCTCACCGCCACGAGGGCCGCGTTCTTGTTCGCGCCGGTGGCGAAAGCATTGGGCTCCGGCGCGTCGTAGACCGCGACTTCGGGCATGCCGATGCCGGCCGCGCGCGCTTGGCGCTCGACCGTCTGCAGCAGCCACATTTCGGCGGAATTGCGCGGCTCGGTGATCACCTGCGCGCCGACCGAGCGCTTCGCGACCCACTTGGACATCAGCAAGGAAATGATCGAGCCGCCGAAACCGAAGATGGCGCAGAAGGCCAGCAGGGCGCCGAAGTTGAGTCCGTTGGCGGTCAGGTAGCGGTTGACGCCGAGCAGCGAGGCGACGACCGACAGCACGAGCATCACGGCCAGGTTGGTGATCAGGAACAGAGCAATGCGTTTCATGGCGTTGGAAGGCTGTGAACGTGGAAGGCGGCCCCGGAGGAGTCCGGGTTTTCCTGTCTTGGGGTCTGGAACGCCTCAATCAAGATCGCGCCCGGAATCCGGTTCAGGATTTGGTCTCTGCCGTGATGCGCTCCACGGTCTGGTAGCCGCGCGGCAGATGGTTGCCGCGCGAGGCGCGCGCGCCGGTGTAGGCCGCAACGTCCGAAGGCTTGAGCGTCAGCGTGCGCTTGCCGCTAGTGACGACGATCGAGGCACCGACCGGCACCACGCAGCTGGCGACGATGCGATCTTCGCCCTTCAAGGTGACGAGCTTGTTGCCCTTGCCCTTGGCGAGCTCCGGCAGCTCGCCGATCGCGAACACCAGCAGACGGCCTTCTGCGGTCACCAGTGCGAAGCGATCGCCCACGTCGCGCGTGATCGCCGGCGGTAGCGGAGCGCCTTCGAGCGTGATCACCGCCTTGCCGGCCTTGTTGCGCGCCTGCAGCTCGCCGAGCCGGGTCTGGAAACCGTAGCCGTCGGTGCCGCCGAGCACGTAGCGATCGCTCTCCTCGCCCATCAGCAGCGCGACGATGCGCGCGCCGTCCTGCAGGTCGAGCCTGGTCGTCACGGGCTCGCCCTGCGAGCGCGCGCTCGGCAGCTCGCGCGGATTGAGCGTGTAGCAGCGCCCCTTGCTGTCGAGCAGGATCAGCAGCTGGTTGGTCTTGCCGACCGCGTGCGCGAAATACTCGTCGCCGGCCTTGTACGACAGTGCGGTCGGATCGAGCTCGTGACCCTTGCCCGCGCGAATCCAGCCGGCCTTCGAAATCACCACGGTGACCGCTTCGGCCGGTGTGATCTCGGCCTGCGTCATCGCCACGGCCGGCGGCTTGGCGTTGATCGGGCAACGACGCTCGTCGCCGTAGGTCTTGGCGTCTTCCTTGATCTCCTTGGCGATGAGCTGCTTGAGCTTGTCGTCGTCGCCGAGCAGTTCTTCGAGGCCCTTCTTCTCGGCTTCGAGTTCGGCCTGCTCGCCCTTGATCTTCATCTCCTCGAGGCGCTGCAACTGGCGCAGGCGCGTGTCGAGGATGTAATCAGTCTGCACTTCGGACAGCGCGAACGTGCGCATGAGCTTGGCGCGCGGCTCGTCCTCGAAGCGGATGATGCGAATCACTTCGTCGAGATTCAGGAAGGCGATCAGCAGGCCTTCCAACAGGTGCAGGCGATCGTTGACCTTCTGCAGGCGGTGATTCAAACGCCGCGTCACCGTGTTGAAGCGGAAGCTCAGCCACTCGCCCAGGATGTCGCGCAGGTTCTTCACGCGCGGACGGCCATCGAGGCCGATCATGTTGAGATTGACGCGATGGCTGCGTTCGAGATCGGTGGTGGCGAACAGATGCGCCATCAGCGCTTCGGCATCGACGCGATTGCTGCGCGGCACGATGACGATGCGCGTGGGATTCTCGTGATCGGATTCGTCGCGCACGTCTTCGACGATCGGCAGCTTCTTGGCGCGCATCTGCTCGGCGATCTGCTCCTGGATCTTCGAACCCGACACCTGATGCGGCAGGTGCGTGATGACGATCACGCCTTCGTCTTCCTTCTCCCAGCGCGCACGTGCCCGCACCTGGCCCACACCGGTGCTGTAGATCTTCAGCAGATCGTGCGGCTCGGAAACGATTTCGCAGCCGGTCGGATAATCCGGCCCCGGCACGTGCTCCATGAGCGATTCGATCTGCGCGTTCGGATGCTTGAGCAGGTGGATGCAGGCGCGTGCGAGTTCGCGGATGTTGTGCGGCGGAATGTCCGTCGCCATGCCCACCGCGATGCCCATGGTGCCGTTGACGAGAATGTTCGGCAGCCGCGCGGGCAGCAGGCGCGGCTCGTCGCGCATGCCGTCGAAGTTCGGCGTCCAGTCCACCGTGCCCATGTCGAGTTCCGACAGCAGCGCGTTGGCGTACGGCGTGAGGCGCGATTCGGTGTAGCGATACGCGGCGAAGCTCTTGGGATCGTCCGCGCTGCCCCAGTTGCCCTGTCCGTCGACGAGCGGATAGCGATAGTTGAACGGCTGCGCCATGGTGACCATGGCTTCGTAGCAGGCCGAGTCGCCGTGCGGATGGTATTTGCCGATTACATCGCCGACGGTCAGCGCCGACTTGCGGTGCTTGGCGGTGGCGTTGATGCCGAGTTCGGACATCGAGTAGATGATGCGGCGCTGCACCGGCTTGAGGCCGTCGGCCACGTGCGGCAGCGCGCGGTCGAGCACCACGTACATCGAGTAGTCGAGATAGGCCTTCTCGGCGAAAAGCCGCAGCGGCAGGCGTTCGGTTTCGTTGGGGTCGATGGGGTTCATCAGAATCCGGAAATGAGATGGTCGAGCGCCGCGATGATGCGGTCGCGCTCGCTCGAAAGATTGACGATAGGGCGCCCGAGTGCGCGCCGATGAACGCTCAGAATGTCAGGTAGCCACAAGCGCAGGCGCTCGTTTCCGATCTGGAGCTCCGGCGTCAGCCGCTCGAACCGCGACCGCTCCGCTCCGAGCACCAGCAGCGGCACCACCACGGTGGTCTGCATGCCGGTCAGCAGGTCCGACTGGATTTCCAACAGGTAAGGACGAAGACGCCTCGCAGCAGGAACCGGATTGGCGTAGAGATCAAACTGCGCCATCGTCCTCCCACTTGCGCAGGCCGTTGCCGAAATCGTGGAAGTATTCGCTCATGAGCCCGTGCTTTTCGACGAACTGGTTGTAGGCCTCGATCGATTCCTTGTTGTCTTCCTGCCACTTGGCCCATTTGCGCTTGCGCACTTCCTCGGCCAGGCCCTGCTCGCAGGCGCGGGAAACATTGACGTCCAGCTCGCGGGCGTCACGCAGCAGCTCGGAATCCAGGCTGACGTTGGTCGCTTTCCGGCTGGCAGCGAGGCGGTCGTTACGTCCCATGTGGATCACCAATGCGCATAGTCATGCGCATGATAGCGAGCATGCTTGCCCAGGCCAATCAGACCTCGGCCCGGTTGCCCTCGCGCTCGAGCCAGTCCTTGCGGTCGCCCGCGCGCTTCTTGGCCAGCAGCATGTCGACCACGGTTTCGGCCGGCGTTTCATCGAGCGAGAGTTGCACGAGCCGACGCGTGTCCTTGGCCATGGTGGTTTCCCGCAGCTGCAGCGGGTTCATTTCGCCCAGGCCTTTGAAGCGCGTCACCGAGACCTTGGCGCGATTGTTCTCGGCCTTCAGGCGATCGAGGATGCCGTTCTTCTCGGGCTCGTCGAGCGCGTAGAACACCTGCTTGCCCGCATCGATGCGGAACAGCGGCGGCATCGCGATGTAGATGTGCCCGGCTTCGACCAGCGGCCGGTAATGCTTCAGGAACAGCGCGCACAGCAGCGTGGCGATGTGCAGGCCGTCGGAGTCGGCGTCGGCCAGCACGCAGACCTTGCCGTAGCGCAGCCCGCTGATATCGGGCGAGCCCGGATCGACGCCGATGGCGACGCTGATGTCGTGAATTTCCTGGCTGCCGAGCGCCTCGCCGTGATCGACTTCCCAGGTGTTCAGGATCTTGCCGCGCAGCGGCATGATCGCCTGCGTATCGCGGTCGCGCGCCTGCTTGGCCGAGCCGCCGGCCGAATCGCCTTCGACGAGGAACAGCTCGGTCTGGCGCAGGTCGGTCGACACGCAATCGGCGAGCTTGCCGGGCAGCGCCGGGCCGCTGGTGATCTTCTTGCGGACCACCTGCTTGGACTGCTTCATCCGCGCCGTCGCGTTGGCGATGACGAGCTGGGCAATCTGCTCGCCCTCGTTCGGATGCTGGTTGAGCCACAGGCTGAAACTGTCGTGCACCACGCCGGACACGAAGGCCGCGGTCTCGCGCGAGGACAGGCGCTCCTTGGTCTGGCCGGCGAACTGCGGGTCTTGCATCTTCACGGACAGCACGTAGCTGCAACCGGCCCAGGCATCGTCTGGCGTGAGCTTGAGCCCGCGCGGCAGCAGGTTGCGGAACTCGCAGAACTCGCGGATCGCCTCGGTCAGCCCGGTGCGCAGACCGTTGACGTGGGTGCCACCCTGGGCGGTCGGAATCAGGTTGACGTAGGCCTCGGACACCGGCTCGCCACCGCTGGTCAGCCAGAGCACGGCCCAGTCGGCCTCTTCGCGCTCGCCCTTGAAGTGGCCCACGAACGGCTCGGACGGCAGCGTCTCGGCTTCGGCGAGCGAATCCTTGAGGTAATCGGTCAGGCCGTTCTCGTACTGCCAGACCTGCTGCTCCTTGTTGATCTGGTCGTCGAGCGAGACGCGCAGGTTCGGGCACAGCACGGCCTTGGCGCGCAGCACCTGCCGCAGGCGCGGAATGGCGAACTTGGCGACGTCGAAATACTTGGCATCGGGCCAGAAACGGACCGTGGTGCCCGAATGCGACTTCGGCACGCTGCCGATCGGTCGCAGCTCGGCGGACTTGTCGCCGTTGGCGAAGTCGATCTGGTACTCGGTGCCGCCGCGCTTGACGCGTACTTCGAGCTTGGTCGACAGCGCATTGACCACCGAGACGCCGACGCCGTGCAGACCGCCCGAGAACTGGTACATCTTGTTGCTGAACTTGGCGCCCGAATGCAGCTTGGTCAGAATCAGCTCGACACCCGAGACCTTGTGCTCAGGATGCATGTCCACGGGCATGCCGCGACCGTCGTCGGACACCGACAGCGAGCCGTCCTCATAGAGCACGACATCGATGCGGCTGGCGTGGCCGGCCAGCGCCTCGTCGACCGAGTTGTCGATGACTTCCTGCGCGAGATGATTCGGGCGCTGGGTGTCGGTGTACATGCCGGGGCGCTTGCGCACCGGGTCCAGGCCGGACAGCACCTCGATCTGTGCGGCGCCGTAGGTCGAATTGGACGTATTGGAAGGAGCGGCCATTGATGCTTGGGAGGTCGAATGCGAGAGGGCCGGGCGGCAGAGGCCGCCGGCTCGTTGGCCGCGACGGTAGCCGATGAACCCAGCCTCCGCAACCACGCTAGACTGGGCGCTTCCCGACGCCAGCACCTCGCTCGCGATGCCGAAAAATACCGATAAATCAGGGCTCTTCAACGAAGAACCCAGCGCTCAGCCGGAACCGGCCGTGGCCGCGGCTGCGGCGACCGACGAGGTCTCGCGCTTCGAAGACGCGCTTGGCGAACTCGAAACCATCGTCGGCCAGATGGAGCGCGGCGATCTGAAGCTCGAAGAATCGCTGCGCCTGTTCGAGCGCGGTGTCGCACTGACCCGCCAGTGCCGCCAGTCGCTCGAAACCGCCGAGCTCAAGGTGCGCAACCTGCTCGCCTCCGACGACAGCGCCGGCTGAGTTCAGAAACGCCTTGAACATCACTTCTTTCGGCTCCCGCGTGGAGGCCTATCGGCAGCGCGTGGAAGCGGCGCTCGACCGTTGCATCCCGGCGCCCGGCACCTATCCGGCGCGGCTGCACGAGGCCATGCGCTATTCGACGCAGGGCGGCAAACGCCTGCGCGCCCTGCTCGTCTACGCGGCCGGCGAAGTGCTCGCGCTCGACCCCGAGGCGCTCGACGCCCCGGCCTGCGCGCTCGAACTGATCCACGCCTATTCGCTCGTGCACGACGACCTGCCGTCGATGGACGACGACGATCTGCGCCGCGGCCGCCCGACCACGCACAAGCAATACGACGAGGCCACCGCGATCCTCGTCGGCGACGGCCTGCAGGCGCTCGCGTTCGCGGTGCTCGCGCGCGAAGGCCAGCACCTCGTCGCGGCCCAGCGCCTGCAGATGATCTCGACACTCGCGCGCGCCTCCGGATCGTGCGGCATGGTCGGCGGCCAGGCCGTCGACCTCGAATCCGAGCAGCGCTCGCTGACGCTCGCCGAGCTCGAATGCCTGCACATGCACAAGACCGGGGCGCTGATCCTGGCGAGCCTGATGCTCGTCACGCAGGCCTCGGCGTTCGCGGACGCCGGCTGGTTCAATGCGCTCGAACGCTATGGCCGGCTGATCGGCCTGGCCTACCAGATCCAGGACGACGTGCTCGACATCGAGGGCAGTTCGGCCGATCTCGGCAAGACCGCCGGCAAGGATGTTGCGGCGCACAAATCAACCTATCCTTCACTGATGGGGCTCGATCCAGCCAAGCGCCGCGCAGCCCAGCTGTTCGACGAAGCGCGGACCGCCCTGGCGGTGTTTGGCGATCGGGCGGAGCCTCTGGTCTGGCTCGCGGACCACATCCAGGGCCGCAAGCACTGAAATGCGGCGGACCTCATGCAAGCAAGGGGCAATGACGCGTCGGCCAGCGAGCCCAGGCCCTGGCGACATGAGTAGCCGTTGATCTTCCACCATAATGCTTTCAACACCTTATTCCACTTTCCAGCATGACTGACATCCCGGGATATTCGCTCTTGGGCGGGGTCAACACCCCTGCCGACCTGCGCAGGCTGCCCGCCGCCGAGCTGCCGCATCTGGCCGTGGAACTGCGCCGCTTCCTGATCGAAACCCTCGGCCGCATCGGCGGCCACTTCGCCGCCAACCTCGGCACCGTCGAGCTCACGCTGGCGCTGCACCGCGTGCTCGATACCCCGCACGACCGTGTCGTCTGGGACGTGGGCCATCAGTCGTATCCGCACAAGATCGTCACCGGCCGTCGCGCCCGGCTCGAAACCATCCGCAAGCTCGGCGGCCTGGCGCCGTTCAACCACCGCGCCGAGAGCGATTACGACGCCTTCGGCGTCGGCCACAGCAGCACCGCGATCTCGGCCGCCGCCGGCATGGCCGCCGGCGCGCGCGTGCGCGGCGAGAAGCGCCGCGCGGTGGCGGTGATCGGCGACGGCGGCATGACCGGCGGCATGGCCTTCGAGGCACTCAACCACGCCGGCCACGCCGGTCTCGACATGCTCGTGATCTACAACGACAACGACATGTCGATCTCCGAGAACGTCGGCGGCCTGCGCGATCATTCCGCGCGCCTCGTGCAGAAGCTCGGCCTGGTCGCTCCGCATCTCGTGCGCCTGCCGCAGGACGGCGAGGACCGCGTCGAAACCCATCTCGACAATCCGGGTGCGCTGTTCCGCACCTTCGGCTTCCACTACACCGGTCCGATCGACGGACACGATCTCGATGCGCTGACCTCGGCGCTCGAAACGCTCAAGGACGCGCGTGGCCCGCAGCTGCTGCACGTCATCACGGTCAAGGGCAAGGGCTTTACGCCCGCCGAGGCCGATCCGATCAAGTATCACGGCGTCACTCAATTCGATCCGGTCACCGGCGCGTTCCCGGCCAAGAAGCCGGCCGGTGCGCCGAGCTACACGCAGGTGTTCGGCGACTGGCTGTGCGAAACCGCGGCGCGCGACGAGCGCATCGTCGCGATCACGCCGGCGATGCGTGAAGGCTCGGGCCTGGTCGACTTCGCCAAGCGCTTTCCGGATCGTTATTTCGACGTCGGCATCGCCGAGCAGCATGCGGTGACCTTTTCGGCGGGCCTGGCCTGCGAAGGCCTGAAGCCGGTCTGCGCGATCTATTCGACCTTCCTGCAGCGCGGCTACGACCAGCTGGTCCACGACGTCGCGATCCAGAACCTGCCGGTGGTGTTCGCGATCGATCGCGGTGGTCTGGTCGGCGCCGACGGCGCGACGCATCACGGCGCCTTCGATCTGTCGTACCTGCGCTGCATTCCGAACCTCGTGATCATGGCGCCGAGCGACGAGAACGAGTGCCGCCGCATGCTCGCGACCGGCATCGCCCACACCGGGCCGAGCGCGGTGCGCTATCCGCGCGGCAACGGCAAGGGCTTGCCGAAAGAGGCCGAGCCCAAGCCGCTCGCGATCGGCAAGGGCTGCCTCGTGCGCGAGGCCAAGGGCCGCCGGCTTCCGCGCGTCGCCCTGCTCGCCTTCGGCTGCATGGTCGAGAACGCGCTGCGCGTCGCCGACATTCTCGATGCGACGGTCGCCGACATGCGCTTCGTCAAACCGATCGACGCCGAACTCGTGCTCGAACTCGCCAACGAGAGCGACCTGCTCGTGACGATCGAGGACAACGCCCGCATGGGCGGCGCCGGCAGCGCGGTCAACGAGGTGCTCGTCGCCCAGCACCACAAGGTGCAGGTGCTCAACCTCGGCCTGCCCGATCATTTCATCGAGCACGGCACGCGCGAGGAATTGCTGGCCCAGTGCGGGCTCGACGACGCCGGCATCCTGCGCGCGATCCAGAAGCGCCTGCGCGCTCGCGATCTGGATGAAAGCAAGGTTCGGCAAGCCTGAGTTTGCCTTCTCCCTGGGAGAGGGTGGCGCGTAGCGCCGGGTGAGGGAGTCTCCGGCGCAAATCAGGCCGGGCTGTGACTGCGAATCCCTCACCCCTACCGCTCTCCCGGAGGGAGAGGGCTTACATCGGCCTGATCAGTAATTGATCTGCAGCTGGAACCGCAGCAGATCGCCATCGACGACGTTGTACGGCGCGCTGCCGACATTGGTGCGCTCCATGTGCGCGTAGGCGGCGACGAGCTCGAGCTCCGGACGAATCTGCCATTCGATGCCGGCTTCCACTTCGTCCACCTTCATCTTCGGCGCGTTGGTGTCGAACTTGGAGGCGCCGTCGTAGGTCTGGCCCTTGATGTACGGGAAGAAGACGCCGTGCTCCTTGGTGTCGAGCTTGTACATCGCCTGCAGGTAGCCGCCGCTCAGCGAGCGCACGCGAACTTCCTGCGCGTCGATGTCGAGTTCCGGTCCGCGGCCGACCGTCCACTCGCCCTGCAAGCCGAAAGGCTGCGGATAGACGATGAAGTGCGCGGCCACGCGCTGGTCCTTGAAACCGTGCTGGCGCGCATCGGTGGCCGGCGTGAAGCTGCTGCCGTCGACCGTGATCGAGCCGGTGCCGATCTTGAAATAGCCCGTGTAGGCGTCGACACCCAGTTCCACGATCTGGCCGTTGGCGAACTCGAACGGATAGGTGGCATGCGCCACGGTGTGGAAGCTGTCGTTGCCTTCGGCGCGGTTGGCGCCCTGGCCGTTGTAGACGCCCAGGCCGAACATGCCGTAGTCGCCCGAGCCCTTGAGACCATCGCGGATCAGGTGGCGATAACGCTCGCCGACCGCCTTGGGCGTGTAATAGAAGAACGCGCCGAGGTCGCGCTCGTCGCGCACCGCGGAGTTCAGCGCATCGGCGCGATCGAGCGTCAGGCGGTTCTGGCTCGACTGCATGTTTTCCCAGCCGTACGGCACTTTCGACTGGCCGACGCGCACGCGATATTCGCGATCCTTGTCGAAGTACAGGTCGGCGTAGATGTCGCGCAGCTGCGCGAAGTTGCCGGTGCTCGATCCGCTCGGCGTGCTCGCGAAATCGGGCTGGAGGTAGATCGACACATGGTCGGAAACATCGCCGCTGAGCACCACGCGCGCGCGGCGGATGCCGAGGCTCTGGTTGTCGCCGATGAAGCGGTCGCCCGGAGCGCGCAGCTCCTGCGAATCGCCTGACAGCGGCTCGTCGAGACGAATCTGCGTGTAGCCGCGCAGCGAGAGCTTTTCGAACCACTTCTTGTCGCTCGGCGTCTTCGGCTGCGGTGAGGCCACCGTGGCCGGCGCCGGAGCGGGCGGAGGCGGAGGCAGCTGCACCTTGTCCTCGACCTGCTTGAAGGTACCGAGTTTGACGCGATCCGGCCCCGGCTCGGAGTAGATCTGCCGCGTGTTCTTGTCGACGTAGAGATCGAGATTTTCTGCGTTCACCTCGATCGGCGACAGGCTGCTCAGCAGAAGGGCGGCGGCGAGAGGCGTTTTCTTCATTCGGTCACAAAACTCGGTCGGATATGACAGCTCTGTTAAGGCGCCGAACCGAGCCTCGATGGGCTCTTTGCAGCTCTGGCGGCGCGATTTCCCTCTTTCGCGCGAGCGAAGACGGGAATTCGGGCCGCAAGTTACTCAGACCTGATTTCGAATTGATGAAATATCGATGACAGTTCTGTTACAGGCGTCGCTTTGCGTGACACCTGTCGCGGGCCACTACGCGCCCGCCGCCGCGCGGGCGAGCGCGGCCGCGGGCCTAGGCTTTATCGAACCAGCGCAGCTGATCGCGCAGGCTGACCACGCTGCCGACGATGGTCAGCGCCGGCCCCCGCACCTGTGCCGCCTGCACCTCGGCGGCGAGCGTGCCGAGCGTGGCCGCGATGACGCGCTGGTTCACCGAGGTACCCTGCTCGACCACGGCCGCCGGCCAGTCGGTCGGCAGGCCATGTTCGATGAGCGCCTGGCAAAGCTCGGGCAGCGAATTGAGCCCCATGTAGATGACGACGGTTTGCCCTGGACGCGCGAGCGCGTCCCAGTGCAAGGCCAGCTTGCCGTCGGCGCGCTGGTGGCCGGTCACGAAAATGCAGGCCTGCGCGTGATCGCGGTGGGTGAGCGGAATGCCCGCGTAGGCCGCGCAGCCGTTGGCCGCGGTGATGCCCGGTACCACCTGGAACGGAATGCCGGCCGCCGCGAGCTCCTGAATCTCCTCGCCGCCGCGTCCGAATACGAACGGATCGCCGCCCTTGAGCCGCAGTACCCGTTTGCCCTCGAGCGCCAGCCGCACGAGCTCGCTGTTGATCTGCTCCTGCGGCAGCGTGTGGCGCGCGCGCCGCTTGCCGACATAGATGCGCTCGGCGTCGCGGCGCACGAGATCGAGGATGGAACTGGGCAGCAGGGCGTCGTAGAGCACCACGTCGCACTGCTGCATGAGTCGCAGCGCACGAAACGTCAGCAGATCCGGATCGCCCGGGCCGGCGCCGACCAGGTAGACCTCTCCGCGCACCGGTTCGCCGTCGAGGAGCTTCTGCAGTTCGGCGTCGGCAGCCGCTTCGGCGGCACCGGACAGCACCGCTTCGGCGCCCGGCGAATCGAGGAAGCGCTCCCAGAGTCCGCGCCTTTGCGGCTGCGCGAGCGCCTGCTGCACACGCTCGCGCCGCTCGCCCATGAACTGCGCGAGCCGGCCGTAGGCGGCCGGCAGCAGGGTTTCGAGTTTCTCGCGCAGGCGGCGGCCGAGTACCGGCGCCAGGCCTTCGGTGCCGATGGCGATGACCACCGGCCAACGATCGACGATCGACGGCGTGACGAAGCTGCTGGCCTGAGGATCGTCGACGGCGTTGACCGGGATACCGCGCGCATCGGCCTCGGCGGCGATGCGGCGGTTGAGCTCGGGGTCGTCGGTCGCCGCGATCACCAGCGCGCAGCTGTCGAGACGGGACGCTTCGAATTCGGTGCCCAGATGACGAACCGCCTGCGCCTCGCTCAGTGCGAGCAGTTCCTCGTTGAGCTCACGCGCGACGATCTCGATGCGCGCCCGCGAGCGCGCCAGCAGCCGGACCTTGCGCGCCGCGACCTCGCCTCCGCCCACCACGAGCACGCGCCGGTCGGCGACGCGGAAGAAAAGCGGGAAGAACGACCATTTGCCGTCAGAGGTCATGGTGGATTCGGGCTGCGAGGTTCCGGCATTCGTTGAGCGCTACGCCGTTCCTCTCTCCCGCTCGCGGGAGAGAGTCCCGCCGAAGGCGGGGAGAGAGGGTTCGTCTGGAAAGCGCGCGCACTTTGCGAGCTTCCCCTCTCCCGGTCCTTCGGACCACCCTCTCCCGCACGCGGGAGAGGGGAACAAAATCCTACAGCCCCAGATTCAGCCCCGGCGGCAGCTGCATGCCGCCCGTGGCGGCCGCCATCTTGTCCTTGCTGATCGCATCGATCTTCTGCGAGGCGTCGTTGATCGCCGCGGCGATCAGGTCTTCGAGGAATTCCTTGTCTTCCTGCAGCGCGGCCGGGGCGATTTCGACCTTGCGCGCCTGGTGCTTGCCGTCGAGCGTGACGCGGACCATGCCGGCGCCGGATTCGCCGGTGGCTTCGAGCTTGGCGACTTCGTCCTGAGCGCGCTTGATGTTGTCCTGCACCTGCTGCGCCTGGCGCATGAGCTGGCCTAGCGGACCTTTCATGGGTAACTCCTCAAAGATTCAAAAGATTGGGTGACGAAAGCCGGATGGCTCTCAGGAATCGAGCGGCTGGATCGAGCCCGGGCGCACGCTGGCCCCGAACTGTTCGCGAAACGCGCGCACCACCGGATCGGTTTCGATCGAAACCTGCGCAGCCTTGACCTTCTCGACCGCGCGCCGCGCATCGAGCTCGGCCGGGCTGATGCCCGCCGACGACTCGGGCGCCGGCTCGTCGGCCATGCGCAGCTGGATGCGCAGTTCGATGCGCTCGCCGTAGGCACGCGACAGCGCCGCCTCGAGCGCGGCGCGACGCGCCTCGACGAGCAGAAACGCCGCGTCGGGCGACAGGTACAGCAGCACGCGATTGTCTTCGCGTGACACCCAGGCGCACTGGCGCGCGAGCTGGCGCGCGGCGCCCTCGAGTCCGAGCTGCTCGTGCAGTTCGGCCCAGGGCAAGGCGGACAGATCCGATGTCGCCGATGCAGCAGGCGTCGAGGCGGAACCGGTGGGCGGCTCGGCGGCCGAGGTCGGAGCGGCTTCGGCCATGGCGCCCGATGCACCGGCGCTCGCCGTCTGCGGGCGCGACCCGCCGGCCACGGACGGCGTCGGCCTCGCCCCACCCGCCGGAGGCGCCTTCGGTGCCGTGCCGCCGGCCTCGTCGGGCTTGAACGCGAGCATGCGCAGCAGGCTCATTTCGAAACCCAGGCGCGGATCGGGTGCCCACGGCAGATCGCGACGACCGTTGACCGCGATCTGATACCAGAGCTGCACGTCCTCGACGGTCATTTCAGCGGCGAGCGCGACGATGTCCGCATCGTCGTCGTCATCGCGCGCATCGGGCAGCAACTGCAGCACGGCGATGCGCTGCAGGCTCGCGGCGACGTCGTTGAGCAGCGAGGCGTAATCGGGCGATTGCGATTCGAGCTTCCTGAGCGCGGCGAGCATCAGCGCGCCGTCGCTCTTGGCGAGCGCCTGCAGCAGCTCGACGAGCATCTGCCGCGAACCCGTGCCGAGCATCTCGGCCACCGGCTCGCGCTTGAGCGCTTCGCCGCCCGCGAACGCGATCGCCTGATCGAGTAGCGACAGGCCATCGCGCATCGAGCCATCGGCCGAGCGCGCGATCTCGGTCGCGGCCGCGAGCTCGTAGCCGACGCCTTCGTTGTCGAGCACCTTGGCGAGCTGGTCGCGGATCACCACCACCGGCAGGCGCTTCAGGTTGAACTGCAGGCAGCGCGACAGCACCGTGATCGGCAGCTTTTGCGGATCGGTGGTCGCGAGGATGAATTTGACGTGCGACGGCGGCTCTTCGAGTGTCTTCAGCAGCGCGTTGAACGCGCTCTTCGACAGCATGTGGACTTCGTCGATCAGGTAGACCTTGTAGCGTCCGCGCGCCGGCGAATACTGGCTGTTGTCGATCAGCTCGCGCACGTTGTCGACGCCGGTGTTGCTCGCGGCGTCGATTTCGAGCAGGTCGACGAAGCGGCCGCCATCGACTTCCTTGCAGGCGCTGCAAGTGCCGCAAGGCTGCGAGGACACGCCGGTCTCGCAATTGAGGCCCTTGGCGATGATCCGCGCGAGCGTGGTCTTGCCGACCCCACGCGTACCGGTGAGCAGAATGGCCGGATGCAGCTTGTCGCCATCGAGCGCGTGCGACAGCGCCTTGACCACATGCCCCTGCCCCATCACGTCGGCGAAGACGCGCGGGCGCCATTTACGGGCGAGTGCGAGATAGCTCATGTGAATTCGTCGAAACGTGAAGCCGGCGGCGCCGACCGGAGCGCGATTGTCGGCGATGCCGCCGGACGAGGCCAGCCTGCTCGCGCGGGGCGAAGGCTACTGCTTGGCCTTGGGCTTGGCGGCCGCGCCGGCGCGCTGCAGCTGGTGTTCTCCGATGCCGGGCAGCATCACGAGCAGCGACCCGTCCTTGACAAGCTGCATCGCACCTTCACCGATCGGGGCCCCGCTTTCGGGCGAGCGCAGCACGATGATCCAGCCGCCGTTGTGCGCCTGGTAGAGCACGTCGAGCTTGCTCGCCTCGCCTTGTGGAGCGCCGGCCGCATCCGCCGGGGAAATGATGATTTGCTCGGCAGCGAACTCCCAGCCGATGGAGCCGGCATCGCCCTTCTCGACCCATTTTCCGATCGCCTCCTGGGGCACGACCGCAGCGGTCGAAACGAAGCTGACGCAAGCGAACAACAGGCCCGGCAAAGACGCGGCAAGACGCATGTCTACGAACTCAGTGGTGGATACAGTGGTGAATGGAAGCCGATCTGCTTGCGCGCATGCGGCTTCACGGCCACTTCCGCCTCAAGCATTTTCTTGAGTTCGGCGCCGTTGCCGAGTTCCCCGAGCAGCTTCGCACGATTGCGCACCACCGCGTAGTCGCCGGGCGTCAGCGAATCGATCTCGCGCACGCCGGCCGGCGCCTCGATATCGAAGTAATGACGGAACGCGAGCTCGCGCTGGGCGGGCTTGAGGAAATCGAACTTCACCTTGAACGAGAAGCGGCGCAGCGCGGCCTCGTCGAGATGGCTCATGAGATTGGTGATGCAGGCGAACGGCAGCTCGTGGCTTTCCATCCAGGTCAGCATTTCGTTGACCTGGCTGATCTCCCAGCCCTGGCTCGCATGGCGGCGGTCACCGAGCAGCGAATCGGCCTCGTCGAACACCAGGAACGCGCCAGCATCGCGCGCCTCGGCGAACGCGGCGGCGATATTGCGCTCGTTCTCGCCGACCCATTTGCTGAGCAGGTCGGAGGCGCGCTTCTGGATCACCTCCAGGCCCATCTCGCGCGCGAGCCAGCGCACGTAGGCGCTCTTGCCGGTACCCGGCGGGCCGTAGAGGCACAGCGAGAACGCACGCGTATCGAGCCCGGACAGGCGCGTCGCGAGATTCGCCAGATCGAGATCGGCGTTGATCAGCTGCGGCTCGTAGGCGACCGCGTTGTTCGGCCGCGGCGGCGCCTCGGCGCCGCGCATGACCTTGGCGATCGAGGTCACCGCGCGACGAATCTCGCGCGAGCCGCCGCCGGTCAGGCGCGCCGAACGAACCGCGCCGGCGGCGATCGCGGGCGCGGTGTCGAAGTCCTCGGCCAGGCGGCGAATTTCGTCGCGCGGAATGTCGACATGCTCGCGCTCGAGCAGGCGCGCCCAGACGCGCTCGCGCACGCGCGCCGGCGGCACCTTCATTTCGATCGCGAAGGTCATGCGGCGCAGCACGCTCGGTCCGAGCGCGGACGGATCGTTGACCGTCCACAGCGTCGGCACACGCGATTCCTCGAACAGCTTGTGCATGAACACGCGCGAGCCGTAGCCGCCCGGGCGCTCGGCGAGGAACTCGTCGTGGCCTTCGGCGCGCAGCAGGTCTTCGGCCTCGTCGAACAGCAGCAGGGCATCGGTCTGGTTTTCGAGCAGCTTCTGCGACAGCCGGAACGAGCCCACGCGCTCGTCGCGCGAAGGCTCCTGCCCGCGCTCGTCGGCCATGCCGACGCCGTAGAGCTTCAGGCCCAGCTTGGCCGCGAGCGTCTTGCAGAACTCGGTCTTGCCGGTTCCCGGCGCGCCGTACAGCAGGATATGGATACCGTGCTCCTGCAGGCTGGCCGCACGCGACAGGATGTTGCCGGCCAGGTCGCGGTCTTCGCGCAGGTGCTCGTAGTCCTCCCACTCGAGGCTGTGCAGCAGCGGATCGCCGAGCAGCGCGGCGCGCACGTCGGACAGCGGCTCGGCCTGGGCCTGCAAAAAGCGCGTCAGCGCCGGCAGCGGCTGGCAGTCGGAGCGGTAATCGATGGTGAACAGGCCCGACCCGAGCAGCCGGCCGCGCGGCGACATGGCGTCGAGCAGTTCGCCGCGCGTGAGCCCGAGCAGGGTCGCGAGCACGCCCATGACGGTCGAATCGCCGGCGCGGATCTCGTCGAGCTCCAGAGTCTCGAACAAGTCCTCGAACAGCGGCGAGACCTTGGCGCGCACCAGGGCGCCCATGAGCACGTGCTCCTGCTCGGAGAGCTGCAGCAGCTCGCCGACCGCGCGCAGGTTCAGCTCCAGCACCGACGGTTCGGCCGATTCGCGCACGGCCACGGCCGAGCGCAGGGCCTCGACGATGATGTCGTTGGTGATCGTGCGGTTTTCGTCGCCGAGATCGACTTCGAGATGCTCGGCCTCGTCGAGCACGAAGTGCGTGTAGCCGTCCTGGGCCCAGCGATAGCGGTCGACGCGGACCGAGAAATTGCTGAGCCAGCTCAACAGCAGCCGCTGCTCGAAGACTTCCATCATGGCACTGCCTTATGACGACGGGGCGAGACTGAAAATGTGGCCGAAGCCGGCGCTTCCAAGTACAGCCTGCTGAACCGCTCAATGTGACGATTAATCAAACTAAATTCCACAACCAAGCAAAATCAAACACCACGACAACCGTGCACCTTGCGTGCCCCGACTGCATGAACCGGACCGGGAGCCGATCCGGAAGGTGAGAAGAAGGTCCGCGCCAGCTGACTCCGGCGCCCGGTGCACCGCTACCGTTGCTCCCTTCCGGGCCTGGCGGGGTTCACGGCTTGCCGTCGCGGAGGGCCGGCGCGGACCAGTGACCATTATCGCCGAATTCCGCAGCTCAGGTGCCGAAAAATGCGATTGGCCTGAAATGGTCAGATATTCGCCGGATTCGCTGGCTCAGAACCGGCACCGTCAGCCTTGGCCGCGCGCGCGGCCTGCTGCTCGACCAGCGTCAGGGCGACGCGATCGCGCAGGTAGGCTGGAGCGAGTTCGTCGCCGCTGAGAGCCTGGCCGCTCGCGAAGGCGGGCAGCGCGAGCCGGAGCGCTGCGGCTGCGTGCGGCAGCGCCTGGCCGTCGATGAAGCTCGGCTCGATCTTCAGTCTCTGCTTCAACAAAGCTTCGTAAGTGCCCCAGCCGGTTCCGGCCGCGACCCAGACCACCCCGGCCACCAGATCGGCCTCGATGGCGCCTGGCGGCATGACCCGATCCGGCAACAGCGCTCGTGCCAGTCCGCCCGGCCCGCGCTCATAGGCGCCCCAGTAAACCTCGCTCATGCGGGCATCGATGCAGGCCATCACGCGCTCGGCTCCGGCCTCGATTGCGCCCTGGGCGAGCATGGCGAGCGAACTGACGCCGACGACCGGCCGGTCGAGCGCGAGCGCCAGACCTTTGACGAAGCCGACCGCGATGCGCACGCCCGCGAAGCTGCCCGGGCCGATGCCGGCGACAAGGCCGTCGAGCTGGGCCGGCCTGACCCCGGTTTCGGCGAGCAGCTGCTGCACGAGCGGAAGCAGGCGTTCGGTATGCGTGCGCCCGGCGACTTCGTAGCGCTCAACCGCTTCGCCGTCCAGCCAGAGGGCGACGGAGCAGGCTTCGGTGGCGGTGTCGACGGCGAGCAGGCGCATGGAGTCGGAGAAATCGGGAAAACAGCAAATCGGGGAGCAGCTTAAAGCGTCGCCGCCCAATCCAGGGCCTCGTCACGGTTCACGCGCGGCATCGGCGGCAGCGCTTCGAGCACCTTGCGGCCGTAGGGCTTGCCGCGCAGGCGCGGGTCGCCGATCACGAGCAGGCCGCGATCGCCGGAATCGCGGATCAGCCGGCCGGCACCCTGGCGCAGCATCATCACGGCATCGGGCAGCTGGTAATCGAAGAACGGATTGCCGCCGGCCTTGCGGATCGCGGCCAGGCGCGCCTCGAACACCGGGTCGCCCGGGGCCGCGAACGGCAGCCGGTCGATCAGCACGAGCCGCAGCGCCCTGCCCTTGACGTCGACGCCTTCCCAGAAGCTCGCGGTGCCGACCAGCACGCCGTCGCCGTCTTTCGTGAAGCGTTCGAGCAGGCGGGCGCGATCGTCCTCGCCCTGCACGTAGAGGTTCTGCGTGAGCTTGGCCCGCAGCGTCTGCGCGACCTGCTTGAGCGCCCGGTGGCTGGTGCAGAGCACGAAGGCGCCGCCGCGCGCGGCCTCGATGATCGGCACCACGGCCTCGATGAAGCGCGCGGTGTAATCGGGCGCGTTCGGCTCGGGCAGGTCGCTGGGCAGGTGCAGCCGCGCCTGCTCGGCGTAGTCGAACGGGCTGTCGAGCGCGAGCGTCTGCGCGCGCTCCAGGCCGAGCTGGCGCTGGAAGTGGCCGAAATCGCCGGCCGCCGACAAGGTCGCCGACGTGAAGATCCACGCGCCGGCATGGGTCAGACGCAGCTTCTCGAAGCTTTCGGCGACCTCGATCGGGGTCTGGTGGAAGCTGCCGCCGCGACCGCGCGCCTCGATCCAGCGCACGCGGCCTTCGAGCACCTCGGGCGCGGTCAGCAGGGACCAGCGCTCGTAGGCGGCCGCGGCGCGCTCGAACACGCCCGACAGCGCCGGCGAGCGCTCCTCGTAGGCGCGCACGGTCTGGCGAAACTCGAACAGCCGCTCCTCGGTGGTTTCGATGAGCTTGGGCACCATCGGCCTGGCGACGAAATCCTCGAGCTTGAGCCGGCCGTTGATCATGGCGAAAGCCGCTTCGAGCGACTGCACGGCGTCGGCCAGCGCTTCGCTCGCGGAGACCAGATCCGGCAGGTCGCCCCACTCGTCCGCCTCGTTCTGGGCATCGGTGGCGAGGTCGCGCAGTTGGCGCGTCGACACGCGTACGCCGAAGAATTGGGTCGCGAGTTCGGGCAGCTGATGCGCCTCGTCGACGACCACGGCGTCCGAGCCCGGCAAAATCTCGCCGAAGCCCTCGTCCTTGAGCAGAAAATCGGCGAACAGCAAGTGGTGATTGACGACGACGAGGTCGGCCGCCAGTGCCGCGCGACGCGCCTTGACGACGAAGCACTCGGCGAAATCCGGGCATTTGGCGCCCAGGCAGTTGTCGGCCGTCGAGCTCACGCGCGCATGCAGCGGATCGTCCTCGGGCAAGTCGCCGAATTCGGACAGCTCGCCCGAATCGGTGGTCTTGGCCCAGGCGCGCAGGCGATTCAGGCGGTCGTCGTAGCGCCAGCCGGGCGTCTGCATCGCGCGCGTCGTGCGCTGGATGCAGAAGTAGTTCGAGCGCCCCTTGAGCAACGCGGTGCGCGCCGGAATCTTGAGCGCGGAGAGCAAGCGCGGAAGATCGCGACGGTAGAGCTGGTCCTGCAGGTTCTTGGTGCCGGTGGACACCACCACGCGACGTCCGGCGACGAGCGCCGGAACCAGGTAGGCGTAGGTTTTGCCGGTGCCGGTGCCGGCTTCGACGATCAGGGTTTCGGCGTTGTCGATGACGCCGGCGACCGCTCGCGCCATTTCGCGCTGCGGGCCGCGCGAAACGAAACCCGGCAGGCCGCGCGCGAGTACGCCTTCGTCGCCGAACCAGTCATCGACCTCGTCCACTAGCTGCCGATCAGGTTGCGCTGAATCTCGTCGAGTCGGCCTTGCGCCTGCAGGGCGCCGATGGCATCGCCCTGGGCCTGGCGCGCCTCGGTGATGATCTTCCAGTTCTCGAGTTCAACGTAGACGTTGCCGCGCGCGAGGCTGTTGGACTTCAGCGCGATGCTCTCGGCGTTGTCGTAGAGCTTTTTGTCGAGGTAGTTGCGGGCCAGGGCCGACCAGACGAAGTAGTTGCGCGGCTCGATGCGTACGGCGCGTTCGAGCGCCCCGCTGGCCTGATCGTACTGGCCGGCGGCGCGCGCCTGACTGGCCTGCTTCATGAGCGACACCACGGCGCCGCCGCTGATGTCGGCCGCGCTCTTGGGATAGTTCGGCGGGGTCTTCTGCGGCGGAATCGTCGCCGTCTGGTCACCCGGCAAGATCGGGACCGGCTGCCGGGGCTGCTGCGGGGCGGCCGGGGCCGGCTGCTGCGGCGCCGGATAGACCGTGCCGACCGGCGGCTGGGGTTGGCTGCCGCCTGCCGGGTAGCCGGTGCGTTGGCCGGTGCTGCTCGCGCAGCCTGCCAATATGAGCAGGCCCAGCGAGGCGAGCTTGTGGCCGGTAAAACAGTAGAAGCCTTGCATCCTCATTCGAAAATCTCGCGCAACCATTGCAGGGGCTGGGATTCGGCGGACCGTGCGCAGGGCGCCCAGCTGGCCGGAGCGTAACCCCGCAAGTAGGGCAGCATCAGGCGGCTCTGGCAACCCTCGTCGGCCTTGAGGCCGGTGACCGTGTCGACCCATTGCTCCTCGACGTCCGGCGGCGGGATCAGGTCCAGCGAGCGCACGTTCAGATTGCTGAAGAGGTCGGTCCAGATCGGCAGCGCACCGGTGGCGCCCGAAAGCCCCATGGGCTTGTAGTCGTCGCGGCCGATCCAGATCACGCCGACGCGGTCGCCCGCGAAGCCGGCGAACCACGAATCGCGCAGATCGTCGGTGGTGCCGGTCTTGCCGGCCAGCACGATGTCGCCCGGAATCTTGCTGTAGGCCGAGCGGCCGGTGCCGATTCGCATGACCTGGGTCATCGCCCAGTTGATGAGATAAACCGGGCCTTCGGACAGCGTCTGCTTGACCCGGATCGGATAGCGGTTGAGCGGCTCGCCCTCTTTGGTCGTGACCTCCCGGATCGAGGACAGCGGGCTCTGGAAGCCGTTGGCCGCGAGCGTGCCGTACATCTGCGCGACCTCGATCGGGGCGATGTCCACCGCACCGAGGAACATCGACGGCACCAGCCCGGTATTGCCCGTGTAGCCGGCCTGCTTGAGCGTCTGCAGCACGTTCTTCTCGCCGACTTCGAGGCCCAGGCGCACGGTCGGCAGGTTGTAGGACTGGGCCAGCGCGATGTAGAGCGGCTGCGGGCCATGCAGCTTGCGATCGTAGTTGTTCGGGGCCCAGATCTGCTTGGTCGGCAGGCGCAGCGAGATCGGCTCGTCCTCGAGATAGGTATGCAGGTTGAAGCGGTCGCCCTGCTCGAGGGCCGTCAGATACACGAAGGGCTTCACGAGCGAGCCGATCGAGCGCCGCGAATCGAGCGCGCGGTTGAAACCGGCGTAGCGTGTATCGCGACCGCCGACGACCGCGAGCACGTCGCCGCCGTCGACGCTCGTCACCACGCCGGCCGATTCGAGTGTTCCGGCGGGCAGCTTCTTGGACTTTTCGAGCGTCGCCAGACCCTGGCCGATGCTGCGTTCGAGCTCTTCCTGCGCGCGCGGCTCCAGCGTCGTGAAGATGCGCAGGCCTTCGTCGGTCAGGTCGGATTCGGCGTACTGGCCACGCAGCTGGCGCTTGACCAGGTCGACGAAAGCCGGATAGCGCTCGACCCCGCCCTTGCCGCTGCCGGCCAGACTCAGCGGCCGCGCGATCGCCGATTCCATCTCGGCATCGCTAATGAGCCCTTCGTCGCGAAACACGTGCAGCACCAGATCGCGGCGCTCCTTGGCGCGCTTGGCGTTGCGCCGCGGGTTGTAGTACGAAGCGCCCTTGACCACGCCGACGAGCAAGGCGATCTCATGGTCGCGCAGCTCGCCGAGCGGCTTGTTGAAATAGAAGTAGCTGGCGAGGCCGAAGCCGTGGATCGCCCGGTTGCCGTCCTGGCCGAGATAGATCTCGTTGATGTAGGCCTCGAGGATCTCGTCCTTCGGATAATGCCGTTCCAGCAGAACGGACATCAGCACTTCGTTGATCTTGCGCGTCCAGCTGCGTTCGAGCGTCAGGAAGAAGTTGCGCACGAGCTGCTGGGTGATCGTGCTCGCGCCCTGCACCGTGTGGCCGGCGCGCAGGTTGACGAACATGGCGCGCAACACGCCCTTGATGCTGATGCCGAAATGGTCGTAGAAGCTCTTGTCCTCGACCGCCAGCAGGCCCGAGCGCAGCAGCTTGGGCACCTCGTCGAGCTTGACGAGCACGCGGTCCTCGCCCTGCTGCGGATAGATGCTGCCGATCAGCATCGGGTCCATGCGCACGATGTCGCGCGGCGCCTTGGTGTCGAGGTCGAGCACGTCGGAGACGCCTTCCTCGGACAGTTTCACGCTGATGCGGCTCTCGGGGCGCGGGCCGTCCCAGAAGTGAAAGGCCCGGATATAGATGTCGGCCGCGGTCTTGCTCAGCGAGAAGGTGCCGGGCCCGTCGAGGTTCTCGGTCGAGCGGTAGCCAAGGCGCTCGAGCTCGTGCCGCAACGCCCCACCGGTGATGCGTTGCCCCGCGTAGAGCTCCAGTGGAGCCGCGTAGACCTGGGCCGGCAGGGCCCAGCGCACACCGGCGAAACGCGTACGGATGTCCTTGTCGAGCTTGACGATGGTGAATGAAAACACCACCAGCCCGACACTGCCCGCGATAAGCAGCATCGCCAGCAGGCCGAGCCAGACCTGCCGCGGAACGAGGGGCGATTTTTTTCTAGTGGGAGGCGCCATGGAGCGACCCCATCATACCGGCTTGGCCCGGCAAAATAACCGGACGGCAGCTGAACGCCGCTGAAATTGGGCGGTTGGCTGATTTTTTAGTTACCGCGGACTTCCTTCTCCATCTGTTCGATCGAAACGTGTCGGACGTCCTTGCCCTTGACGAAGTAGATCACGTACTCGGCGATGTTCTTGGCGTGGTCGCCGATGCGCTCGAGCGCGCGGACCGCCCAGATCAGGTCGATCACCCGGCCGATCGTGCGCGGCTCCTCCATCATGTAGGTGATGCACTGGCGCAGCAGGGCCTCGTATTCGCGATCGATGACCGCGTCCTCGCGCACCACCGAGAGCGCCGCATCGGCGTCCATCCGGGCGAAAGCGTCGAGCGCGTTGCGCACCATGCTCGAAACCTGGCGCGCCAGATGCTGCGTCTCGACCATGTTTTCGTACATGCGCTCCTGCGTGGAGAGCTCATGCGCCATCTTGGCGATCTTGTGCGACTCGTCGCCGATGCGCTCCAGGTCGGTGATCGTCTTGATGACCGCGTGCACCAGGCGCAGGTCGCTGGCCGTGGGCTGGCGGCGCGCGAGGATGCGCGAGCACTCGTCGTCGATGTAGACCTCGAGCTGGTCGACCTTGTCGTCGGCCCGGAACACCGATTCGGCGAGCTCCGCGTCGAGGTCGAACAGCGCCCTCGTGGCGTCGATGATCTGCTGCTCGACGAGCCCGCCCATCGCCAGCACGCGCTGGCGCACGTCTTCGAGCTCGGCGTTGAACTGGCTGGAAATGTGGGACTTGTAGCCGGGGGTGGTCATGGTGAGTCCTGTTTGATCGATTAGCTCTCGCCATCCATGGCGCAACTTCGGTGCCTATCGGATAACCCTGCCCGGCCATCCCTGGCCGGGCGTTCGCCGGGAGGGCCCAATGGCAATCCGTCTATTGCCGGCTCACCCATACCGGCCGGTGATGTAATCCTCGGTCTGCTTCTTGCTCGGCTTGGTGAACAGCTGGTCGGTGTTGCCGAATTCGATCAGATCGCCCACGTACATGAAAGCCGTGTAGTCGGAAACGCGCGCGGCCTGCTGCATGTTGTGGGTGACGATGACGATCGTGTACTTGTGCTTGAGCTCGTTGATGAGCTCCTCGACCTTCAGCGTCGAGATCGGATCGAGCGCCGAGCAGGGCTCGTCGAGCAGGATCACGTCCGGGTGAATCGCGATCGCGCGCGCGATCACGAGTCGCTGCTGCTGGCCGCCCGACAGCCCGAGCGCGGAATCGTCGAGGCGATCCTTGACTTCGTCCCAGAGCGCGGCGCCCTTGAGCGCCCATTCGACGGTCTCGTCGATCACGCGCTTCTTGTTGATGCCGGCGAGACGCAGGCCGTAGGCCACGTTCTCGTAGATCGATTTCGGGAACGGATTCGGCTTCTGGAACACCATGCCGACGCGACGGCGCAGCATGGCGATATCGACATCGCGATCGTAGATGTTCTTGCCGTCGAGCGTCAGCGAGCCTTCGACGCGGCAGCCATCGACGAGATCGTTCATGCGGTTGAAGCAGCGCAGCAGCGTCGACTTGCCGCAACCGGACGGGCCGATGAAGGCCGTGACCTTGTTGCGCGCGATCTTCATGTTGATGCCGTGCAGCGCGTGCTTGGCACCGTAGTAGAGATCGAGATTGTCCACCTCGAGCGCGATCGACTCGTTCTCGATGCGGCTGGCCATGGGAATGCGGTCCAGCGACGACATGTCGATGCCGTGAGTCAAACGCGTCTTGTCTTGCACGCCGGTCATGGGTTTGTTGTCCAAAGTGAATCCTTTTTAAACGGTCACAGGGCGGCTTGTCGAAGTCTAGGCTTCGAGCGCCTTGTACCGCTCACGTAGCCTGTTGCGGATGCTGATGGCGGAAAGGTTGAGCGCCAGGATCACCAGCACGAGCAGGAATGCCGTGGCGTACACCAGCGGCCGCGCCGCCTCGACGTTCGGCGACTGGAAGCCGACGTCGTAGATATGGAAGCCCAGGTGCATGAACTTGCGTTCCAGATGCACGAAGGGCGTATCGCCGTCGAGCGGCAGCGAAGGCGCGAGCTTGACCACGCCGACGAGCATCAGCGGGGCCACTTCGCCGGCCGCGCGCGCGATCGCGAGAATCAGGCCGGTCATCATCGCCGGCGACGCCATCGGCAACACCACGCGCCAGAGCGTTTCGGCCTTGGTCGCACCGAGAGCGAGAGAGGCTTCGCGCACCGAGCGCGGAATGCGCGCGAGGCCTTCTTCGGTGGCGACGATGACGACGGGCAGCGTCAGCAACGCAAGCGTCAGCGAGGACCACAGAATGCCCGGCGTGCCGAAGGTCGGCGCCGGCAGCGATTCGGCGTAGAACGCGCGGTCGATGGCAGCTCCGACGAAGTAGACGAAGAAGCCCAGGCCGAACATGCCATAGACGATCGACGGCACGCCCGCGAGATTGTTGACCGCGATGCGGATCGCCTGCGTGACGAAGCCCTGCTTGGCGTATTCGCGCAGATACAGCGCGGCGAGCACGCCGAACGGCATCACCACGATCGACATGATGATGACCATCATCACGGTGCCGAAAATCGCCGGAAAAATGCCGCCTTCAGTGTTCGCCTCACGCGGGTCTTCGCTGACGAACTCGCCGAGCTTGCGGAAGAAGAAGATCGTCTTGGCGAACACGCCCATGTCGTTCGGGCGATAGCCATCGAGCACCTTGGCGAGCGGCAGTTTGACCTCGTTGCCGTCGACGGTCTTGATGACCAGCGTATCGCGCGCGAGCTCCTGCTTGAGCTTGTCGAGCTCGACGCGCAGCTTTTCGTAGCTCGCCTGCTCGTGCTTGCGCTGGTCATCGATCTCGGCGTAATCGGCGGCGGCGTTTTCGCGCGTGCGGCCCTTGAGCTGCAGCCGTCGCTCGTCGAGGCGCAGCTGCTCGAGCGCGTAGTTGATGCTGCTGATCTCGCCTTTTTCGATGTCGCGAATCTGCCCGCGCAAATCGTCGGCGCGATCCAGGCGCTCATCGAAGGCGTCCCAGGCCTTCGAGGCATCGGCGACACGCGTACCGTTTTCTTCGACGCCTTCGAGAAACCCGTGGAAATTGCCCCACTCCACGCGCTCGAACACGCCGGCGCTCTCGGGCGTGCTGCGTTCGACGAACCAGTCCGACAGCAGATAGCGGAAGTCGGCGCCGTAGACATCGCGATTCGCCACTTTGACGAGCAGGCGCTCGTGCAGGGGCTTGTCGTCGGTGATCTGCATGCCCGCGCCTTTCAGGCGCTCGCTCGTCACTTCCTCGGTGCTGCGGATTTCGACGAGCAGCGGAACCGCTTCTTCGCCGGTCGCCTGATAACGGCCCTGCACGAGATCGGCCGGCCAGAAATGCGGCAGGCCGCGCGTCGCCGTCAGGATCAGCAGCGACAAAGTGATGATGAACGCGAAGGCGATGGCGGCCGCCGTCACCCACACGTAGGGCGCACCCGAGCGCACGTAGGCGCCCACGCCGCGCGTGTCCTGCGCGACCAGGGTCTTGGGCATCGCGGCTGCGATTTCGTCTGCGATATTGGCCATGTGCGAACTACAGGCTGCTGTATTTGCGACGCAGGCGCGCGCGCACCAGCTCCGCTACGGTATTGAACAGGAAGGTGAAGACGAACAGCACCAGGCCCGACAGGAACAGCAGGCGGAAGTGCGTGCTGCCGACTTCGGATTCGGGCATCTCGACCGCCACGTTCGCGGCGAGCGTGCGCATGCCCGAGAACAGGCTGAAGTTGGTCACCGCGGTGTTGCCGGTGGCCATCAGCACGATCATGGTTTCGCCGACCGCGCGGCCCATGCCGATCATCACGGCGGAGAAAATGCCCGGGCTTGCGGTCGGCAGCACCACGCCGACCAGCGTCTGCCAGGGCGTCGCGCCGAGCGCGAGCGAACCGAGCGACAAATGCTTGGGCACCGAGAAGATCGCGTCTTCGGCGATCGAGAAGATCACCGGAACCACCGCCACGCCCATCGCGATGCCGACGACGAGCGCGTTGCGCTGGTCGTAGCCGATGCCGAGCGTGTGATCCATGAAAGCCTGCATGTTGCCGCCGAAGGCGAGCGCTTCGACCGGCTTGGCGAGCACGAAGCAGAGCCAGACGATCAGCACGATCACCGGAATCAGCAGCGCGGCTTCCCAGCCCTGCGGAACGCGCAGGCGCAGCGAGCGCGGCATGCGCAGCCACAGATAGCCGAAGATCGGAATCGACGTGGGCAGCAACAGCAACGCCAGGAACATGCCGGGCAGGTTGTCTTCGACGAACGGCGCGAGCCACAGGCCGGCCAGGAAACCGAGAATCACCGACGGCAGCGCGGCGAGCACTTCGACCGCCGGCTTGACCACCTGGCGCAGTTCGGGCGACATGAAATTGGCCGTGAAGATGGCGCCGAGGATCGCCAGCGGCATCGCGAAGATCATCGCGTAGAACGCGCCCTTGAGCGTGCCGAGCGCGAGCGGCGTCATGCTGAACTTGGCCTCGAAGTCGGCGCTCGCCGACGACGACTGCCAGAGCCACAGCGGCGCATCGTAGCTCTCGTACCAGACCTTGTTCCAGAGCGCGCTGACCGAGACTTCGGGATGCTCGTTGTCGACGTCGTAGGCGACGATCTTGCCGTCGTCGCCGAGCGCCATGAGCAATTGCGCACGCGGGTTGAACGCGAGCGAGCGCACCGCCGAATCGAGCATCTTCTGCTCGTGGATCAGCCGGCCCGAGGTCGCGTAGAACACCGAGACATGGCCCTGGTCGTCGCCGACCGCGAAGCCGCGACGACGCGGCTCGGCACCGATCGACGTGGCCTTGGCGCCGTCCGCTAGCGAAAAATCGCGCACGTGCGCCAGATAGGTCTTGCCGGCGTTCGCGCCCTCGGTGCGACGCGCCGGGAACCACTGCGAAATGCGGCCGTCGGCATGCGCGACGACGATCGAAATGCCACCCGCCAGGTAGTGCGCCCCGACGACCGGGCCCTTCGAGTCGACCACTTCGACGAGCTCGGCCGGCTTGTCGCCGCCGACGCGATAGAACGCGATCCTGCCGCTGTCCTTGTCGATCGCGTAAAGCCAGCGCATGCCCGGATCGAGCAGCAGGATGTCGGGCTTGAGCGGCGGAACGAAGCGCTGCAGCGGCGATTCGGTGACGCTGCTGTCGCCCATCAGGTCCGTGGTGACCTCGAACGACTTCAGCGAAATGCTGCCGTCCGGATCGGAGCCGGCGATCATCATCGCATCGTCGCTCTCACGCACGGCGAGGTGCATGGGCGCGCGATCCATGAAGGCAACCGGTGCCTCTCCTTTCGGATAGACCACGCCCGGCGTGATCAGGCGCTGGTCGTCGGGATAGCTGACCTTGTATTCGGGCGTGAACAACAGCACCGAGCCGTCCGACAACCCCGCCGCGAGCGAAGCTTTTTCGGGGGCGACCTCGATCACCTCACCCACTTGGCGATCGCCGATCGGCAGGTGCTGGGTGTCGCGCGGCTGGCCGTTGTGGAGATCGAAAAAGCTCAGCTCGCCCGAGGCCGACACGCGCAGGCCGACCTCGCCCTGCTCTTCGGCGGCGACGAACAGCGTCGGGCTCGCATCGCCGGGCACCGGAAACGACTGGCGCGCCTTGAAGTGCGCGCCCGCGAACAGCGGCGCCACTTCCGAGACCAGGTAAACGAAGATCAGCAGCAGCGCCACGATCACGCCGATGCCGCCGACCAGCACGACGAGCTTGGCCGCCAAGTCCTTCAGGTAACGCGGCTGATAGCCGCTGCGACCGGCCACGATGGAACGGGGAACGCGGTCGACGGGGTCGGACGTGGGAGCTTCGCTCATGGATCGATCAACGAATGACGGGCGGGCGCAGAAACAAAGCGCAGCGTAAGGCTGCGCTTTCTACGCGAAAAATACTGCGGGAAAAAGTCGTGCGGCATCGATCAGAACGCGAACTGCGCCCGCGCGGTGAAGGCCTGCGGCTTGTCCTTGGCAAAACCGCGGTCGTTCTCGCCCTTGAGATAGTCGAACATGAAGCGCACCGCCGGGTTGACGTACCAGTTGACCCCGGCTGTGATCAGACTCGCCTCGCAGTGCGTGGCCGCGACCGTAGTGGCGGGCAGAGGATTGGCGCCCGTGCTCGCGGGGATGGCGACGTCGCAGCCCGCGTTCGAGTCTTTGTTTTCGGCGTGGTCGTAGCGCAGCGCAAGTTCGACCGCTCCGTGCGAACTGCTGGCCGGCTTGGGCTGGCCGAATACACCCTCGCCCTTCTTGTATGGACGACTTTCGCCGGTCAGGAAGTAGCTGGCCTGCACATACCAGGCCGGGATGTCCTGATCGCGCGCGCCATCTCCCTGGCCGACGGTCTGCAGCATGTATTCGGCCTGCACTTCTGCCGCCCCGAACTCGCTTGCGACCTCGACGCCGAGGGTGCGTGCGTGATCGCCATCTTGGGTGGTGCCGAGGACGACCGTCGGACCGCGACGGCCTGCGTAGGCCGCGGCGCTGCCGATGTTGTCATCCGAACCGTCGTTGCCGTTGGTCTGAGGATTTTCGTCGCTGTACGACAGCCCCAAGTGCAGCACCTTGCCGTCGGCATGCAGCGGGGCATAGACGACGCGGCCGTTGTAGCCGATGCCTTCGGTCGGGCGCGTATTGTCGCGCCGCAGATCGAAGAAGCTCGCGCCGACGAGGAAATCGCGGATATCCGCCTTGTAGAAGATGCCCTCCTGGAACTCACGGCTCGAACCGCCGCCGTAAGTGCCCGCGGCCGAGGCGAACGGGCGCTCCATCAGGGTGATGTCGTTGGAGCTGGTCAGCTCTTCCATGCCGCGGAAGGGCTTCATCTGGCCAATGAAGACGTCACCCGGTCCGAGCGCGTGGCTGATGTAGATGTCCTGGAACGCGATGTCGCGGCTGCTGTTGCTGCTGCCGGTGGCGACACCGTTGTTGGTGCTGTTGCCAGCGAAATCGGGCTCGAACTTGTAGCTCCAGCCGTAGGCCTTGCCCTTGAGCGTCAAGTAGAGACGGCGAAAATAAGTGGAACTGCGCTCGTCGTTGGCGCCGGTGCCGCTGCCGAAGGCCGCGGAGCGACCATCCGGGGCGGTGGCGATGGCGTTTTCGTCCTCGTTGAGCTCGTAGAGATCGAACTGGATGCGCCCGCCGAGGCTGGCCTCGAACTCGCCGTCATCGCTTTTGACCTTGAACCCGCCTTTGGTATCGAGAGTGGCCGCTTGCGCGGCACCGACGCCTGCACCCCACAACAGCGCCAGGACCGGAACGGGGACGAGCTTCTTCACACTGGGTGTCTTCACGATACTCTCCCGCAACTGCTTGAGGGAACGGGTGCAAGGCCGAGGCGACGCCGGAGCCTGCCGGCGCCGCCCCGAAACGGCGTGGACCGGCGGCCTGATCGCCACGGTCTTCAATGGGCATCCCGCGAAAAGCGGGGGCTGCGAAACGACTGCGGAAGCCTTGCCGTCGACTCGACGAACGCTCTTGCGCGCGCGCCGACCGAGCTTATTTGAGCTTGGCCAGTTCCTTCTCCGCAAGCTTGGCCGGGAGCGCGATATAGCCGTCCTTCTCGACCGTGGCCTGGCCCGACTTGGACAGCACCATCCTGAAGAACTCGAGCTCCAGCGGAGACAGCGGCTTGTTCGGCGCCTTGTTGACGTAGACATAGAGCACGCGAGCCAGCGGATACTTGCCGCTGATGGCGTTCTCTTCGGTGGCTTCTTCGAGCTCGCCACCATCCTTGGAAGCAATCGGAACCGCCTTGACACCCGAGGTCTTGTAGCCGATGCCCGAATAACCGATGGCATTCAGACCGGTCGAGACCGACTGCACCACCGAGGCGCTGCCCGGCTGCTCATTGACGTTGGTCTTGAAATCGCCCTTGCAGAGCGCGTGTTCCTTGAAGTAGCCGTAGGTGCCCGAGACCGAGTTGCGGCCGTAGAGCTGGATCGGCCTGGTCGCCCAGGCACCGGTCAGGCCCAGATCACCCCAGCGCGTTACATCCTTCTCGGCACCGCATTTGCGCGTGGCCGAAAACACCGCGTCGACCTGCGACAGGCTCAGGCCCTTGATCGGATTGTCCTTGTTGACGAACACGGCGAGCGCATCGATGGCAACGCCGACCGCGGTCGGCTTGTAACCGTACTTCTGCTCGAATGCCTGGATTTCCTGCTCCTTCATGAGGCGCGACATCGGACCGAAGTTGGCCGTGCCCTCGGTCAGCGCCGGCGGCGCCGTGGCCGAACCGGCGCCCTGAATCTGGATGTTGACGCTCGGGTAGAGCTTCTTGAACTCTTCCGCCCACAGGGTCATCACGTTGTTGAGCGTGTCGGAGCCCACGCTGCTGAAGTTGCCCGACACGCCCGCAGCCGGCTTGTAGTCGGGAAGGCTGGGATCGAGCTTGGCGAATGCCGCGCCCGTCATCAGGCCGGCGACGGCGCCGAAGCTCACTGCAAACGATTTAATGTTCATGTACTGCCTCAAAGGTGGCTATGGAGCGTCGCCATGGTGGGATTGGCTCGTGCACAGCGTATGAATCTTTGATGACAGAAATATTTCAGCCTGAAGCGGCAATAAAAATAAAATCAAAACAGAAGCTTATAAAGCATCATACTGCCGACGAGGATCAGCAGGGCGGCAATCAGCTTCTTTAAGACAGCCTCGTTAAGGCGAAAACCGATGCGGGTGCCGATCCAGATTCCCGGAATCGCCCCCACCAGCAGGGCCGCCAGCATCGGCCAATTGATCGCCCCGAGTCCGGCATGCCCCAGGCCGGCGATCGCCGTGATGATGACGGCGTGAGCCAGATCGCTGCCGACGAGGCGAATGGGCGGATGCTTCGGATAGATGAGGAGCAGCATCATCATGCCGATGACCCCTGCCCCGACCGACGAGATGGTCACCAGCGCCCCGATGGCGACGCCGCAAATCACCGTCAGTGGTCGCTGCCACCGATCCGGCAGGGCCATGGGTCGACGCCCGCTGCGCTCGATCAGCCTGAGCAGAGGCTCCTGCAGCAGGGTGAATAACGCGGTAACCAGGATGGCGACGGCCAGCACCAGCTTGATCATCTGGTCCAGCTCCTTGCCCTGCGGCTGCAAATGCAGGAACCCCAGAGTCAGCAGTGCCGCAGGCACACTGCCGATCGACAGCCAGCCGACGAGCTTCCAGTCGAGCGAGCGGTTGCGAACGTGCAGGCCGACGCCGAAAGCCTTGCTGATCGAGGCGTAGAGCAGATCGGTGCCCACCGCCACGGTGGGCGAGATGCCATAGAACAAGATGAGGATCGGGGTCATCAGCGATCCTCCGCCAACACCCGTGGCGCCCACCGCGATGCCGACCGCCAGGCCAGCCCAGGCAAATGCGAAATCCATGTCGTGTGACGTAGGAGAAAGAGCCGCGCACATTAACAACTGGACAGCCTTTTATCTTGAAGAAAACCACTAACATCTATGCTTATTCCAAATTTGAATAACAAACCGGCATAACGGAATAACCAAAGTGTTCTTTTAAAGAAAAAAAGAATATGGCACAGTGTTGACCGCCTTGTTGTGGAATATGCAACGAGTTCTACAGACTCAAATATGTGGACGATGCCGTGAAACTCCGACAACTTAGCTACATCCACGAGGTCTCCCGCCGCGGCCTCAATGTCACCGCCGCCGCCGATGCGCTCTATACCTCGCAGCCCGGCGTCAGCAAGCAGATCCGCATGCTCGAGGAAGAGCTCGGCGTCGACATCTTCGTTCGCAACGGCAAGCACCTGTCCGAAGTCACGCCGGCCGGCAAGCGCATCCTCGAATACACCGACCGCCTGCTCAACGAGGTCGAGAACATTCGCAATATCGCCGAGGAGTTCCGCGACACCGACCGCGGCGATCTGTCGATCGCGACCACACACACGCAGGCGCGCTACGCGCTGCCGCCCGTCATCCAGCGCTTCAAGGGCCGTTTTCCGCGCGTTTCGCTTCACCTGCACCAGGGCTCGCCGCCGCAGATCGCCAAGATGGCGGCCGAGGGCCAAGCCGATTTCGCCATTGCCACCGAGGCGCTCGAACACTTCGAGCAGCTGGTCATGTTGCCCTGCTACCACTGGAACCGCTGCGTGCTGATCAAGCCCGATCATCCGCTCGCCCAGGTCTCGCGGCTCACGCTCAAGGAGCTGGCCGAGTTCCCGATCATTACTTATACGTTCGGCTTCACGGGTCGATCGAAGCTCGACCAGGCCTTTGCCGCGAGCGGCCTGCGCCCGGACGTGGTACTGACCGCGGTCGATGCGGACGTCATCAAAACCTATGTCCGCCTGGGCCTCGGCGTCGGCATCATCGCGGACATGGCTTACGACGAAAAAACCGACGCCGACCTGGTTTGCCTGAAGGCCGACCATCTGTTCGAGCAGAGCACCACCCATATCGGCTTCCGCCGCGGCCTGTTCCTGCGCGGATTCATGTACGAATTCATGCAGACCTTCGCCCCGCATCTGACGCGCGAGCTGGTGGATTCGGTGGCCTCAATTCCGGATCACGAAGAGCGCGCGGCCAAGACGCGCGCTCTGATCGACGAAATGCATACGCTTTGACGGATTGACATGAACGGACGAGCCAACCGAGTCGATCCAGGTCTTGGCCTATAATCCGCCTCCCCTGTAGGGGACGCAGGCTCGCTGCTGGCCTTGCATCCCTTGTCGCGACCAGCAGCTTGGAAACCCGATGTACCGCTACGACCAATACGATCAATCCCTGGTGGACGAGCGCGTCGTCCAGTTTCGGGATCAGACGCGCCGTTTCCTGAGCGGCGAACTGCCGGACGAAGAGTTCCGCGCCCTTCGCCTGCGCAACGGCCTTTATGTACAGCGCTTCGCCCCGATGCTGCGCATCGCCGTGCCCTACGGCCTGCTGTCGAGCGCCCAGCTGCGCATGCTCGCGCACATCGCGCGCACCTACGACAAGGACTACGGCCACTTCACCACGCGACAGAACCTGCAGTTCAACTGGCCCGAACTGGCCCGCGTTCCCGACATCCTCGCCGACCTGGCCTCGGTGCAGATGCACGCCATCCAGACCTCCGGCAACTGCATCCGCAACATCACCAGCGATCACCTCGCCGGCGTCGCCAAGGACGAGCTCGTCGACCCTCGCCCGTACTGCGAAATCACCCGCCAGTGGGCGACCTTCCACCCCGAATTCAACTGGCTCCCGCGCAAGTTCAAGATCGCCTTCGCGGCGACCACGAGCGACCGCGCCGCCATTCGCGTGCACGACATCGGCGTGCAGATCGTCCGCAACGAAGCCGGCGAACTCGGCTATACGGTCTACGTCGGCGGCGGCCTGGGCCGCACCCCGATCATCGGCGTGAAGATGCGCGAGTTCCTGCCGGAGCTCGATCTGCTGTCGTATTTCGAAGCGGTGCTGCGCGTCTACAACCGCCTCGGTCGCCGCGACAACATGTACAAGGCGCGCATCAAGATCCTGGTCAAGGAAACCGGCGCCGACAAGTTCCGCCAGATGGTCGAAGCGGAGTGGGAACAGATCAAGGACGGCGATCTCAAGCTCGCGCCGGGCGACATCGAGTTCATGAAGTCGCGCTTCGACGAGTTCGAGTACGAAGCCAGCGCGGCCGACGACAAGACCTACGCCGAGCAGCTCGCCAAGGACAGCGCCTTCGCCGCCTGGGCCAAGCGCAATCTGGTCGAGCATCGCGTGCCGGGCTATCACATTGTCTTCGTCTCGCTAAAGGCTTCGGGCGTCGCGCCGGGCGACATCACCTCGACGCAGATGGACGCCGTCGCCGAGCTGGCCGATCGCCACTCGTTCGGCGAAATCCGCGCGACGCACGACCAGAACCTGGTGCTCGCCGACGTCAAGCAGGCCGATCTCTATGTCGTCTGGCAACGCCTGAAGGAACTCGGCCTGGCGACGCCGAACATCGGCCTGCTGACCGACCTCATCTGCTGCCCGGGCCTCGATTTCTGCTCGCTCGCAAATGCCGGTTCGATCGGCGTCGCTCAGGAAATCTTCGATCGCTTCGAGAACCTCGACGACCAGCACGATGTCGGTCCGATCAAGGTCAAGATGTCGGGTTGCATGAACGGCTGCGGCCATCACAGCGTCGGCCATATCGGCATCCTGGGCGTCGATAAGAAAGGCGAAGAGTGGTATCAGGTCACGCTCGGCGGCTCGGCCGAGAATGACGCTAGCCTCGGCGACCGCACCGGCCCTTCGTTCGCACGCGACGAAATCGCCGACGCGATCCAGAAGATCATCGAAATCTACCTCGAGCTGCGCAACAGCGAGGACGAGAGCTTTCTCGCCTGCTATCGCCGCGTCGGCATGGCCCCGTTCAAGACGCGCATCTACGCCAGCGAGGCGGAATCCGCATGACGCTCGTTCGAGAAGGGGCGATCGCCGAAGACGACTTCGTTCGCCTGGCCGATGACGCCGCCATACCCTTGTCGGGCAAGGTGCTGGTCGGCTGGGATCGCTGGAGCGCGGAACTGTCCGCGCCAGCCTCCGAGGCGGCCCGCTTCGGCGTGCAGTTGCCCAATACGCTGGACGTGATCCATCAATGGCCCCAGTTGCAACATCTCGCCATGATCGCGCTGAGCTTCCCCGCGTTCGCCGATGGCCGGGCCTATAGCCAGGCTCGCCTGCTGCGCGATCGCCTGGGGTTCAAGGGCGAGCTGCGTGCGGTCGGCAACGCCGTGGTGCGCGACCAGATGCAGAGCCTGCAACGCTGCGGCTTCAATTCCTTCGAGCTTCGCGCAGACCAGGACGCCGCCGAATGCATCGCCGCCCTGCATGATTTCAGCCAGGCTTATCAGCCGGCGGCCGACCATCTTCCGGGCGTCCTCGGAGCTCGCCGGCGCACGGCCGCGGCGCGGTAACCTGGGGAACAAGCTGTCCAAATTCGCCCGAGGCGGGCACTTTGCCTGGGAAATTTCCGCAAGTATTATCAGGCTATATTGTTGCAGTGCACGAATTCGCTCGCGTCCGCTTGCGAATCCCGAGAACCGATCGGCATAATCGCTGCAATAGGGCGTAGTCGATTTTCATAAAAGTTAATAGCAATAGGGAGTCAGCATGCAGAAAACGATTTTGGCCACGCTTGGAATGGCCTGCCTCTTCGCAGCCACCCAGGCCTCGGCCCAGCAGACGGCCGCGCCAGCCACTGTTGCTGCCCGCCCGACGTTGGGACTCGCAGCTGCTTCGTTCCAGGCGCCGGTCGGTTTCGGCGCCAGCTGGGGCGCTGTTGGCGCCGGCGTTTACGCGCAGACGCTGGACAACCTTCCGGGCGGCGGCGATTCGGATGGTGCCGCGGGCGTCGTGATCGGTCTCGGCGATGCGAGCGAGTACGCCGGCCTGGAACTCGGCGCGGTGTTTTCCTCGCTGACCGGCGACAACAGCGACGACTCCTTCGGTGACTCCGGCTCGTTCGCGGCCAAGCTGCATACCAACCTCCCGGGCAATGCCGCTTTCGCCATCGGCGTCGTGGGCGCTCAGGAATGGGGCAGCTCGGGCTTCAAGAATGCGAACAGCTCGAGCGTCTACACCGCGGTGACCAAGGCCTTCCGCCTCGGGAACCACGTGGCGATCCTGAATCTCGGCGCCGGCGACAACGTCTTCAACTCTCCCGACAAGAATGGCATCGGCGTCTTCGGTTCGGGCTCGTTCTACTTCACCCAGTGGCTGTCGGTCATCGGCGAGTACAGCGGACGCTTCGCGAACGCTGCCGTGTCGATCGCTCCGCTGCCCAAGTATCTGCCGTTGACCATCACCCTCGGCGCCATCAATCTGACCGAGAAGTATGGTCAGGATGTCGAGTTCGGTGGCAGCGTCGGCATCGGTTATTCCTTCAAGTAAGCGCAGATTGATCTGCACGGAGCATTGCAATGATGAAGTCAGGCACGCTTAAAGTTGCGGCTGTCATGTCGCTGATGCTGTCAGGAATTTCGGTCGCCGCGGCTCAGAGCGGTGGTAGCGGTGCTTCCGGCAGTGCCGGCGCCACCATTGACACGGGTGCCGGCGGCGCTCTTGCTGGTGCCAGCCCGAGCAACAACCCTGGTGTTGCGTTTATCAATGGCAGCACGCTGACGGGGCCCGTTGGGCTGGTCGTGGAAGTCTTCTCCGGCGCCAACTCCGAAAGCTCCGAGCGCGAACGCGGGAGCTGAAACTCTCCGCTTACATAAAGAAACGGCCCCTTTTTGGGGCCGTTTCTTTGTCGGCGATTGATAACCTAGCGGATTGCGGTAATCGATCCCATGTACGGTTTCAACGCCTCTGGAACCGAAATGCTGCCGTCGGCCTGCTGATAGTTTTCGAGAATCGCGACCAGGGTTCGGCCGACCGCCAGCCCTGAGCCGTTGAGCGTGTGCAAGAGTTCGTTCTTGCCTGCGGCTGTGCGATAGCGCGCGAGCATGCGGCGGGCCTGGAAGTCCTCGAAGTTCGAGCAGGAGCTGATCTCGCGATAGCGATTCTGCGACGGTAGCCAGACTTCGATGTCATAGGTCTTGGCCGCGTTGGCGCCCATGTCGCCCGTGCAGAGCACGACGACGCGATAGGGCAGGCCAAGCTTCTGCAGAATCTTCTCCGCGTGACCGGTCAGCTCTTCGAGCGCCTCGTTCGAACGCTCCGGCGTCACCGCGTGCACGAGTTCGACCTTCTCGAACTGATGCTGACGGATCATGCCCTTGGTATCTCGGCCGGCCGCACCGGCTTCGGCGCGGAAGCACGGCGTATGCGCGACCCATTTGCGTGGCAGTGATTCGGCGCTCTGGATCTCATCGCGCAGCAGATTGGTGACCGGCACTTCGGCGGTCGGGATCAGCGACCAGCCGAGGCTGCCTTCGTCACCCGCGCTCAGCGTGAACAAGTCGTCGCCGAACTTCGGCAGCTGCCCGGTTCCGCGCAGGCTCGCCGAATTGACGATGTACGGAACGTAGAGCTCCTCGTAGCCATGCTCCTGCGTGTGCACGTCGAGCATGAACTGCGTGAGTGCACGATGCAGGCGGGCAAGCTGACCCTTGAGCACGGTGAAGCGCGCGCCGGTCAATTTCGCGGCGGCGGCGAAATCCATCAGGCCAAGTGCCTCGCCGAGATCGGCGTGGTCCTTGGCGCCTTCGGCGGGGCGCAGCGTGCCCCAGCGACGCACTTCGACGTTGTCGTTCTCGTCGCGGCCTTCGGGCACCGATTCCTGCGGAATGTTCGGCACGCGCAGCAGAAAATCTTCGAATTCGGCCTGCAGCGCGGCAAGCTTCTGCTCGTTGCCCGCGAGCTTGTCCTTGATCAGTTCCATGTCGGCCAGGATCGGGGCCGCATCCTCGCCCTTGGCCTTGGCTTGGCCGATGCGCTTGGACCCCGCGTTGCGCTCCGCCTGCAGCTTCTCGGTTTCACTCTGCAGCTGCTTGCGCGAAGACTCGAGTTCGTTGAAGCGCGTCAGGTCGAAGACATAGCCGCGGCGAGCGAGCTGCTGAGCGATCGCTTCCGGATTGGCGCGTAGGCGCTTGGGGTCCAGCATGGGAACGGTCCAGTCGAAAAACGGGCGCGCAGTATAAGCGCTGGGGCTCGTCCAACCGCGCCAAAAGCCTATAGCGCCCGCCCGAACCAGTAGCCGAGCGCGCAGGCGCCGATGCTCAGCAGCACGTTGGCGCCGATGTTGAGCAGCGCGAGCATCCCCTGCCCGTCGCGCCAGAGCGTCAGGGTTTCGAGCGAGAAGGCCGAGAAGGTCGTGAAGCCGCCGAGAAAGCCGGTGGCGAGCGCCAGGCGCAGGGTTTCAGAGAATTCCTGGCGCGTCTGCACCCAGCCGGCGATCGCGCCCATCGCCAGGCCACCGACGACGTTGACCGCCAGCGTCGCGGCCGGAAACAGGCCCAGGCTGCCGCGCAGCAGCTGGTTCACGCCAAAGCGCGCGCCAGTTCCGAGCGCCCCGGCGAACATTACGGCGAACCACACGCCGAAAGCACCCGAATTCACTTGCCGGCCCCACGCTTGGCCGCGCGCAACTGGGCGAGCTTGTCGCCGATCTTGGCCTCGAGCCCGCGCGAGGTCGGCGCGTAGAACTCGCTGCCGACGAGCGCGTCCGGCAGGAACTGCTGGCCGACCGCGACCGCGCCGTCCTCGTCGTGATCGTAGCGATAGCCCTGGTTGTAGCCGAGATCCTTCATGAGCTTGGTCGGGGCGTTGCGGATGTGCATCGGCACTTCGAGCGTGCCGGTGCGCTCGACCAGCGCGCGCACCGTGTTGTAGGCCGTGTAGACCGCGTTGCTCTTGGGCGCGACGGCCAAGTAGACCACGGCCTGGGCCAGCGCGAGCTCGCCTTCGGGGCTGCCGAGGCGCTCGAAAGTGTCCCAGCCGTCGAGGCAGAGCTGCTGGGCGCGCGGATCGGCCAGGCCGATGTCCTCGACCGCCATGCGCACGAGCCGCCGGGCCACGTAGCCCGGATCGACGCCGCCGTCGAGCATGCGTGCGAACCAGTACAGCGCCGCATCCGGATCGCTGCCGCGCACCGATTTGTGCAGGGCCGAGATCTGGTCGTAGAAGTTCTCGCCCTGCTTGTCGAAGCGGCGAAAGCCGCGCCCGAGCAGACGTTCGAGCAAAGCGTCGTCTGCTTTTTTGGGCGTGCCGGCGCGGTTCTCGGCGCGCCAGAGTTCGACCGCGGTTTCGAGCAGGATCAGCGAGCGGCGCGCGTCGCCGTCGGCGGCCTCGGCCATGCGCTGCAGCCAGCTTTCGGGCAATGCGTCGGCCGGCTCGCCGAGCCCGCGTTCGGGATCGACGAGCGCCCGGCGCAGCAGCAGCAGAATCGCCTCTTCGTCGAGGGCGCGCAGCACGAACACGCGCAGCCGCGACAGCAGCGCCGAGTTGAGCTCGAACGAAGGGTTCTCGGTGGTCGCGCCGATCAGCACCACGGTTCCGTCCTCGACGAACGGCAACAGCGCGTCCTGCTGGCCCTTGTTGAATCGATGGATTTCATCGACGAACAAGACCGTGCGCTGCGGATGCAGACCTTCGAGCGCCTGCTTGGCTTCCTGCGTCGCCTCGCGGATTTCCTTCACGCCCGCGAGCACGGCCGAAAGCGTCAAAAAGCGCGCTTCGACGTGCTGGGCGACGAGCCGGGCGATGGTCGTCTTGCCGACGCCGGGCGGGCCCCAGAACACCATCGACGGTGGGCGTCCGGCTTCGAGCAGCGTTCGCAGCGGGGCTCCGGCACCGAGCAGATGCCCCTGCCCGGCCACCTCGTCGAGATTGCGCGGCCGCATGCGCTCGGCCAGCGGCACCGAACTCGGCGCCTCGCGATCGCGTCGCCCGCCAGCTGCTGAGCCGCCGGAGCCGCGAGCCGTCATTCCGTGGTCCGCTGCGGTCCGCCGCCCGACTCGACCACTTCGACGCCCTTGGGCGGCTTGAAGCGCAGCTGGGTCTCGTCGATCTTGCCGTTGACCTGAATCTGGCTGAAGGCCACTTCGGTGCGGTTGCCGATGCGGTCGAGGAAGACCATGCGATCGGGCGCTCCTCGGCTCAGCCAGAGCTCGATCGCCTCGAAGTCACCGTCGGCGTTCAGCGGGCGCAGGCGAACGCCTTCGCTGCCCTGCCGCTGGCCGAGTTCCTCGATCGAAAACTGATCCGTCAGCGTGGACTTCTGCGCGAGCAGCGCAGCCGGTGTTCCGCTGAGCGCTTCGGCGGCCGGGCGCACGGTGACCTGCGACAGGTCCGGATCGTAGAGCCAGATCTTCGCCCCGTCGCAGACCATCAGCTGATCGTACGGCTGCGTATAGCTCCAGCGGAAACGCCCGGGGCGCGAAAGAATCATCTCGCCCGAACTGCTCGCCAGCTTTTCGCCGCGCTCGTTGGTCTGGATCTGCGTGAATTTCGCGCTGACCGTACGGGTGTCGTTGACGAAGCGCTTGAGCTCGTCGGCGCCGCCGGCCGGCCAAGCCGGCTGGCTCGCGAGCAATCCGAAGATGATGGCTGAACAAAGCTGGAGTCGTTTGAGCATGGAAGATCGCAAAAGTTGGGAAACCGTAGCTTCAGACCGCCGCGCCAGCATTTAATCCCGCCCACCGGGCGCGAGAATTTCGCGATTGCCGCCTGGGCCACTCGGCCCGACGAGCCCGGACGCCTCCATCTGCTCGACCATGCGTGCCGCCCGGTTGTAGCCGATCTTGAGCCGGCGCTGCACCCACGAGACGCTGGCCTTGCGCGTCTCGATCACCAGCGCGACGGCCTGGTCGTAGAGCGGATCGGTCTCGGCATCGTCGCCGCCGTCGCTGACCGGCTTCTCGACGACTTCGTCGGCGAGAATGTCTTCGATGTAGTTCGGCTCGCCGGTCTGCTTGAGATAGGCGACGACCTTGTGCACTTCGTGATCGTCGACGAAGGCGCCGTGCACGCGCGCCACGTTCGAAGCGCCGATCGGCCGGTACAGCATGTCGCCGTGACCGAGCAGGGTTTCGGCGCCCTGCGTGTCGAGAATCGTGCGGCTGTCGATGCGCGAAGCCACCTGAAACGCGACGCGCGACGGAATGTTGGCCTTGATCAGGCCGGTGATGACGTCGACGCTCGGCCGCTGCGTCGCCACGATCAAGTGAATGCCGGCCGCACGCGCCTTCTGCGCGATGCGCGCGATCAGCTCTTCGACCTTCTTGCCGACCACCATCATCATGTCGGCGAGCTCGTCGATGACGATGACGATGTGCGGCAGCGTCTTGAGGTACACCGGCTCGCCACCGACTTCGTCGAACAGCTCGGGCGTGGCCTTGGTGGGGTCTGGAATCGGCTCGCCGGCCGCTTCGGCCTCTTCGACCTTGCGATTGAGACCCGCGAGGTTGCGCACGCCCATCGCGGTCATGAGCCGGTAGCGACGCTCCATTTCGGCCACCGACCAGCGCAGCGCGTTGGCCGCGTCCTTCATGTCGGTAACCACCGGCGTCAGCAGGTGCGGAATGTCGGCGTAGACCGAGAGCTCGAGCATCTTCGGATCGACGAAGATGAAGCGCACCTGCTCGGGCGTGGCCTTGTAGAGCATCGACAGGATCATCACGTTGATCGCGACCGATTTGCCCGCGCCCGTGGTGCCGGCGACGAGCAAGTGCGGCATCTTCGCCATGTCGACCGACATCGGGTTGCCCGCGATGTCCTTGCCGAGCGCCATCGTCAGCGGCGAGGTCGAATTGTTGTAGCTGCTCGAATCGAGAATTTCGCGCAGATACACCATCTCGCGCTTCTGGTTCGGAATCTCGAGGCCGACGAAGGGCTTGCCTTCGATGACCTCGATCACGCGCACGCGCGACACCGAAAGCGAGCGCGCGAGATCGTTCGACAGATTGGTGATTTGCGCACCCTTCACGCCCGGCGCCGGCTGTAGCTCGAAGCGCGTGATCACCGGCCCCTGCATCGCGTTGACGGCCTGCACCTTGATGCCGAAATCGGCCAGATGCTTCTCGACGTCACGCGACAGACGGTCAAGTTCTTCGGGCGTGTAGCGCTTGCCCGAAGGCTTGGGCGGATCGAGCAGCGTCAGCGGCGGAATCGGGTCGCCGTCGAACGGCGGAACCACCGGCGCTTCCATTTTCGCAGGCTTGCGCGTCGGTTTCGGCGGCCTTGGCGCTTCGGCCGGCGAATCGAGTTCGGCGAGCATCGCCGGCGGCGGGACGGACAAGCCGAGGCCCGGCTCGACAGCCGGCTCGACTCCGTATTCGCTGAGCAGCGGACTGGCGCTGACCCGCGGTTCGCGGCGACGCGGAGCGACCGGCGCCGGCTCGACATCGCCTTCCACGCCCGGAAGATCGAGCTGGTTGTCTTCGGCGATGATGTCGGACGAGCGATCGAGCAAGGGAATCTTGCGACGGCGCAGCCAGGAGGTTTCGGCTTGCGGCGTCAGCGCCTCGATGGTCGGCTGCTCGTCCTCCGCTTCGTCTGTGTCCTCGATGCCACCGCCGCCCTGTTCGAAGCGACCGCGCGACGAGGTCCACAGGCGCATCGCCATCGCGCCGACGGCATCGAGCACGCGAACCCACGAAAACATCAGTGCAAGCGGCAAGGTCGCGAGCGTGGCGGTCAGCAGCAACAGGCTCGCGCCGACCGTGTTCAGCAAGCCGACCAGCCAGCCGCTCAGCGCGTGGCCGACAATGCCGCCAGCTCCTTGCGGCGGAAACGACCCGAACACGCCGATGTGCATGGAGCAGATGGCGGCGAAGCTCGGCAGCAGCGCGAGCCAGGCGAAGGCGCGTACCGGCCAGGGCATCGCCGGAGCATCGGTCTCACCGCGATAAATGCGAATGCCGAGCACGAATACCGCCCACGGCAGGAAGAACGCCACGTAACCGACCAGGCTCAGCAAGACATCGGCGATCCAGGCGCCGACGCCGCCGATCAGATTGCGCGCCGGCTCCCCGGTGCCCGACGATGACCAGCCCGCATCATCGGCGTGATAGCTGATCAGCGCGGCGAGCAGAAACAGCGTCAGTCCGACGCAGACCAGCAGAGCGGCCTCGCGCGGCAGGCGTTCCAGCCAGCCGGCTTCAGCGTACTGGTCAGTGGCCTGGGATTTGCTTTTGAGCACTTGAAGCATCGATCCGTCGTTCCGCGAAAACGGGCTGGCGGATCGCGGTAAGAGAAGAGTGGAGCACGGGTTGAGTATAGCAAGCGAGTTCCGCCGCTCATCCGGGCTGCACCGGGTTGCAATGGCGGGCCGCAGAAGGGCTGGAGGCACCGGATAACGGGCTTGAAAAGGACTGCACAACCTTCAGATAGGAGACAGGTCGCCAGCGCGACCATCCATACGCGATCATTACTGGATCGAATTTCTCAACAGGAGGGCGGACATGACGAGCCATGTGCGGCACTTCGTTCTGACCGGCGATGGCCGGATTCGTGAATTCTCTGCCGAGCTGGCCGCTCGTGTCGCAGGCGGTGCGAGCCCGATGCCGGAATTCGCCGACGCCTGTGTGCGCTATCTGCAGCTCACGCTTGATGACGAAGCGGAAACCGAGACCGAGATCCGCATCCAGAGCGCGGGGGCGAGCATTCGCTTCGACGCCGAAGGCCGGCTGCTGGAAGCCGGCCCTGCGAAGCCCGAGGAGCAGATCAGCGGCTTCGAACACGACGCTGTCGTGCAATGGGTGCTACGTGATCGGCCGCAAGTCGGCCCGACTTTCCACTGACCACTGCCCCCGCCGGAGCAAAGCCGCGAGACGGTGGCGGAGACTTGCTGAAAGATGCGAGTACGTCCGTTGCCGGCCTGCGGCTTTCTTTCATCGATTCCCTGTCTTCACTCGCCGCCGACGACTGGGACACGTTGTTCGAAGGCTATTCTCCGTTCGTCCGATACGCTTACCTCGCCGCGCTTGAGCGTTACGGCTGTGTGGGCTCGGAGACCGGTTGGCGCCCCTTTCATCTGATCGCGACGGATGACACGGGGCAGCTCGTCGGAGCGGTTCCGCTCTATCTCAAAGCGCACTCCTACGGCGAGTTCGTCTTCGACTTCGGCTGGGCCGACGCCAGTCGCCGGCTTGGTGAGCCTTACTACCCCAAGCTGCTCAATGCGATTCCGTTCACGCCCTCGGTCGGCCCACGCATCGGCGCCGTTTCAGCTGCGGTCAGGACGGTGCTCGTCGATACGCTCAAGCAACAACTCAATGAGCTTGGGGTGTCCTCGGTCCACGGTTTGTTCGCTGCCGATACCGACGCGAGCGCCTTCGCCGATTCAGGCTGGCTGCAACGCACCGATTTGCAGTTTCAGTGGTTTAATCAGGGCGATACCGACTTCGCCGGCTTCGTTTCGAGACTCGCCGGCGACAAGCGCAAGAAGATTCTGCGCGAACGCCGCCGGGTGGCCGAAGCCGGCATTCACTTCGAATGCCGTCCCGGCGATGCGCTCAGCGAGTCCGAGTGGATGAGCGTTTACGCGCTCTATGCGAACACCTACGAAGAACGCGGCCAGGCGCCCTACCTGACCCCTGAATTCCTGCTCGATTACGGCGGCACGGCGGGCACGCCGATGCGTGTAATCCTGGCCTACGAAGGCCCCCGCCTCGTCGCCGCTGCCCTGACCCTGCAGGCCGGCGATACCCTTTACGGACGTCACTGGGGTGCGGCCGATCACTATCACAGCCTGCATTTCGAGTGCTGCTACTACCAGGGAATCGAGCTCTGCTTGCGCCAGGGCCTGCAGCGCTACGACGCCGGCACGCAGGGCGAACACAAGCTCGCGCGCGGATTCACCCCAGTGGTCACGCGATCCTTCCACCTGCTCCGCAATCCGCGCCTTCATAGTGCCGTTGAGGACTTTCTGATGCGCGAACGTCAGCTCGTGGAAGCCCGGCGGCGGGAACTGATGCAACATAGCCCTTACCGTCAGCTCACCCCACTTTGAGCTCCGCGCCGGGGAGTTTCATGGACAATCCGATCCGCTTGCACTGGTTGGACCCGCGCGACCCGCATCAGCCATTTCCGTCGCCGCATCTGGCGATGCGCGATCCCAACGGACTGCTCGCCATCGGTGGCGATCTGTCGATGACACGGCTGATCCGCGCCTACTCGCAGGGGATTTTCCCCTGGTACAACCCCGATGAGCCGATTCTGTGGTGGAGCCCGGACCCTCGCGCAGTGCTGCTGCCCGATGCGATGAACGTCTCCCGCTCGCTGCGAAAAAGCATTCGGCGCGACGACTACGCCGTCACGCTCGACACGGCTTATACGAGCGTACTGGCGGCCTGCGCCGGAACGCGCCGTCACAGCCGCGGAACCTGGCTCGGACCCGATATGCGCTTGGCCTATGAGGAACTGCATAGGCGCGGCTATGCACACAGCGTGGAGGTCTGGCGTGGCGGTGAGCTCGTCGGCGGTCTTTACGGGGTGGCTCTCGGGCGCGCATTCTTCGGTGAATCGATGTTTTCGCGAGCCAACGATACGTCGAAGATCGCGCTGTTCTGGCTCTGCGAGCAATTGCGGGCCTGGGACTTCCGGCTCGTGGATTGCCAGGTGGCCTCCGAGCATCTCAAGACACTCGGCGCCGTCGATGTTTCCCGAGAGCGTTTCCTGAACCTGCTGCGCCCCGCCGTGAATCTGCCCGGCCGTACCGGCCATTGGCGGTTTGACCTGCCAGCGCCCGCCGGGCGCGAGCATCTGGCAATCTAAACTCCAGTTGGAAACCGAGCATCACGAGACAGTACGCGGCACCATGGAACGAATTCGGTTGTATCTGAGCACGGAGCACCCCTGCGGCTATCTGCCACAGCGAACCGCGCGCAGCCTGTTCGTCGATCCCGACTTCGCCTTGAACCCGCAACGTTACGAAATGTTGCTGCAGCAGGGCTTCCGCCGCGGCGGCGATCATGTCTACCGTCCGCGCTGCAATGGCTGCGCAGCCTGCATTCCGGCACGCATTCCAGCGGCCATCTTCATGCCGAATCGGTCGCAGCGTCGTTGCCTTCAGAACAACGCGGACCTGCAGTTGAAAATTCGCCAGGAGCTGACCGACGAGCAGTTCGAGCTCTATCAGCGCTATTTGCGCGGCCGTCATGCCGGTGGCGGCATGAACCCCGAGGACAAGCCGGGCTTTCACAATTTTCTCGACTGCGGTTGGGGCACGGCCGAGTTCTGGGAGTTCCGCCAGGACGGCCGGCTAGTCTGCTGCGCCGTCGTCGATCGCACGCCACTCGCGCTATCGGCGGTTTACACCTTCTTCGATCCGGACATGGTCGGTCGCAGCCTCGGCACCTATGCCGTGCTGCGCCAGGTCTTGCACGCCAAGCAGACCCAAATGGATCATGTCTATCTCGGTTACTGGGTACCGGGTAGCCGCAAGATGGAGTACAAGCGCAACTTCAAACCGCTCGAAATCCTGTCCAGTCGCGGCTGGCAGGCGCTCGAAACCTGAGCCGCGCGTGGAGCCCTTGACATCCGGTTGCTGTAATGGCTGTAAACGCGGATAATGCCGGGCTACATTTGTAGCTCCCAGCTCAACAGGTAATGGCGAAAGAAGATCATATCGAGATGCCCGGCACGGTCGCCGAGACCCTGCCCAATACCACTTTCCGCGTCAAACTCGACAACGGTCATGTGGTGACGGCTCACATTTCAGGTCGCATGCGGAAGAATTACATCCGCATCCTGACCGGCGACAAGGTCACGGTACAGCTGACGCCGTACGACCTCACGAAGGGACGCATCACCTTCCGCGACAAATAACGATCGAGGGATCGGCCGGCCGTTCACCGATGGTTCGGGCGCATCGACTCAAGATCAAACGATTAAAAAGCCAGTGAATCTCAGGACAACAAAAAAGCCCGCCTAGCGGGCTTTTTTGTTGCTTTCGCCTTGGTCACATAGCTCAGACCGGCTCGAGCTGTGGTGCCTTCTCGCGCGCCTCGATCTCGAAGTCGATCTTGTCGTTCTTGACGCCGACATGCACCCGGCCACCCTGCGCGAGCTTGCCGAACAGCAACTCTTCGGCGAGCGGACGCTTGAGGCTGTCCTGGATCGTACGCGCCATCGGCCGCGCGCCCATCTTCGGATCGTAGCCGCGCGTGGCAAGCCAGGCACGCGCGTCGTCGTCGACATCGAGCTGCACGCCTTTACTCGCGAGCTGTTCTTCGAGCTGCACGAGGAACTTGTCGACCACGCGCGAGATCTCGGCCGGCCCCAAGGGGGCGAACGGAATGATCGCGTCGAGACGGTTGCGGAACTCCGGCGTGAACATCTTGCGGATCACTTCCATGGCGTCGATCGTGTGGTTGTGCTCCACGAGGCCGATCGAACGGCGTGAGGACTCTTCCGCGCCCGCATTGGTCGTGAGAATCAGAATCACGTTGCGGAAATCCGCCTGGCGACCGTTGTTGTCGGTCAGCTTGCCGTGGTCCATGACCTGCAACAGCAGGTTGAACACGTCCGGATGCGCCTTCTCGATTTCGTCGAGCAGCACGACCGCGTGCGGATGCTTGATCACGGCCTCGGTCAGCAGGCCGCCCTGGTCGAAACCGACATAGCCAGGGGGAGCACCGATCAGGCGGCTGACCGTGTGGCGTTCCATGTATTCGGACATGTCAAAGCGAATCAGCTCGATGCCGAGCAGCGAGGCGAGCTGCTTGGTAACTTCGGTCTTGCCGACGCCGGTCGGACCCGCGAGCAGGAAGTTGCCGATGGGCTTGTCCGGATTGCCCAGGCCTGAGCGCGACAGCTTGATGCTCGAAGACAGCTGCTCGATCGCCACATCCTGGCCGTAGATCGTGAGCTTGAGATCGCGCTCGAGCGAGGCGAGCTTGTCGCGATCGTTCGACGACACGCTCTTCGGAGGAATGCGCGCGATCTTGGCGATGGTTTCTTCGATGTCGCGGACCTGCACGGTCTTGCGGCGCTTCGACTCTGGCAGCAGGCGCAGGCGCGCGGCGGCCTCGTCGATGACGTCGATGGCCTTGTCAGGCAGATGACGGTCGGTGATGTGACGCGCCGACAGTTCGACGGCCGAGCGCAGCGCTCCGCGTGTGAACTGCACCTGGTGATGCTCCTCGAAACGCAGCTTGAGCCCTTCGAGAATCTTCACGGTGTCGTCGACCGTGGGCTCGGACACGTCGATCTTCTGGAAGCGGCGCGCGAGCGCACGATCCTTCTCGAAGATGCCGCGATATTCCTGGTACGTGGTCGAACCGATGCAGCGCAGCTCGCCCGACGACAGCAGCGGCTTGAGCAGGTTCGAAGCATCCATCACGCCGCCACTCGCCGCACCGGCCCCGATGATCATGTGGATCTCGTCGATGAACACGATCGCACCGGGCTGCGTGGTGAGCTCCTGCATCACGCTCTTGAAACGCTTTTCGAAGTCGCCGCGGTACTTCGTGCCGGCGATCAGGCTACCGAGATCGAGGCTGTAGACGATGCTGCCCTTGAGCAGATCGGGCACGCGGTCTTCGACCACGAGCCAAGCCAGCCCCTCGGCGATCGCGGTCTTGCCGACGCCGGCTTCGCCGACGAGCAGCGGGTTGTTCTTGCGCCGACGGCAGAGCGTCTGCATGACGCGCTCGATCTCATGCTCGCGGCCGATCAAGGGATCGATCTGGCCACGCGCGGCGCGCTCGTTGAGGTTGACCGCGAACTGCTCGAGCGCAGTCTTTCCGTTGGCCTTGCCGTCTTCCTTGTCCTCGCCATCCTGCGACGATTCCGGCGCGGACGGCGGCTGCGCGGGACTGCTGCCGTTCTTGCTGATGCCATGCGAGATGAAGTTGACGACGTCCAGGCGCGTGACGCCCTGCTCGTTGAGCAGATAGACCGCGTGGGTGTCCTTTTCGGCGAACAGCGCGACCAGCACGTTGAGCGTGGTGACCTGCTTCTTGCCCGCCGCCTGTACGTGATAGATGGCACGCTGCAGGACGCGCTGGAACGACAGCGTGGGCTGAACCTCGACCTGTTCGATCGAATCGCGGTTCGAGTGGATGTTCTGGCGAATGTAGTCGCGCAGCGCCTGTTCGAGCTTTTCGAGGTCCGCGCCACCGCCGGTCAGCACTTCGGAAACATTGGTGTCCGACAGCAAGGCCAGCAGCAGATGTTCGACCGTCAGCAACTCGTGGCCTTCGCCACGCGCTGCGAGGAAGGCGGCATCCAACGCTTTTTGGAGTTCATCGCTGAGCATTAAGCCTTCTCCATGACGGTGAGCAGCGGGTGTTGATGCTTGCGTGCGTAGGCGTTGACCTGCGCCGTTTTGGTTTCCGCGATCTCGACCGGAAATACGCCGGCGACACCGCGACCTTTGGTATGAACGTGGAGCATGATCTGCACCGCCGTCTCCCGGGAATGATGAAAAAACTGCTGCAAAACCTGGACCACGAATTCCATCGGCGTGAAGTCATCATTGACGACGATCACTTTGTACATGGGCGGCTGCTGCAGACGCGGCTTGGATTCCTCGACGACGAGGTCGCGAATTTCGTCTCGCTTGGTGTTGCTGCTCATGATCCTAGTGTAGCGCTGCCCCTGCAAAAAACGAGGGCCGTCAGGGCGGACAGTCTGGGGGCTCTACAGCGGCGTGCGGTCGTGGTCATCTGATCGATTAATGGATACGTCGGCGGTGCATTCAAGTACCCCTCGATCGTGCTGAACCCAGTCCTTTTCGCTTTTTCCTAAGCTGTTTGTGACAGCAGAAACTGGCGATCCGTTCACCGTTCCGATCACCGAGGAACAACCTGCGGGCAATCGCTCGGAGTGCCCCCGATTCGGCACGCAAGGTGGGTCGTCGCTCATTTGTATCGGTTGTTTACAGACACTGGCCACCCTCTCGAAACATGGTGTGATCTGTAGCAATCAGCGGGTTATGATGGTCCATGCTCGTCATTTCAGAATCCGTTCAGGGCTCGGCTGTCCGTGCCTACGAGAAGCACGGCCACTGGCTGCGTACGGCTGGCCTGCTCGTACTGACCGCGACAATCGCGAAGCTGGCGGCGCAATTCGTCTGGCTCTGGGTGCCTGTCCCGGAATCGGCGCAATGGAAACCCGCGCCGGTGGCGGCGAGCGGAACCGCGACATCGGCCCCCAAAGGACCGGATGCCCAGCTGATCGCCAGCGCCCATCTGTTCGGCGACTATCAAGCCCCGGCAGATGCCAGCCTGGATCGCATGGAAAAGGCCCCGGACACCCGCCTGAACCTGACGCTGCTCGGCATTCTGGCGGCCGATCAGGACAAAGGCTCCCGCGCCCTGATCGCCGACGGCGGCGGAGACGAAAAACCGTACTCGGTCGGCGACAAGGTGCCCGGGGGAGTCAAGCTGCAAGCCATCTTCCCGGACCGCGTCATCCTCTCCCGCGACGGCCAGCTCGAAACCCTGCGGCTGGACAAGGAAAAAGCTCCGAGCTCGCTTCAGGCGAGCGCGGCACCGGCGTCGTCGCCCCCCTCGACGGTCAGCGACGAGACCACCGAAATGCTTGCCAAGGTCCGCGAGCAGCTGCTGCAGGATCCGAGCAAGGCTGCCGACTACATCCGCGTACAACCGGCCAACGTCAACGGTGAACAGCGCGGTTATCGCATCTATCCGGGCCGTGACCGCAGCCTGTTCAACAACGCCGGATTGCGCCCGGGCGATATCGTAACCTCGCTCAACGGTACGCCGCTCAGCGATCCCGCACAGGCACTACAGATGTTGGCCGACGTGAGCCACTCGCCGACCCTGAGCTTGACCATCGAGCGCGGCGGCGTGCAGCAGAACGTGGTGGTCAACTTTCACTAGGCGGCAAAAAAGCGGTACAAGTCTTCAGCTTGTCTCATTCATCATCTATTTAGCTCCGTTCTCGGGTTTCGCCGACGATCACATGACGCCTTCCTCATTCGCCCGGCGCGCCGCCCTTGGTTTGCTTGCCTTGGCCGTTTCCCTGCCCGCCTGGGCGCAAGTCACCCTCAATCTCAAGGACGCCGACATCAGCACGCTGATCGCGACGGTCAGCGAGGTGACGGGCAAGAACTTCATCGTCGACCCGCGCGTGAAGGGCAAGGTCACGGTGGTGTCGTCGAGCCCGATGGACTCGGCAGGTGTTTATGAAACCTTTCTGGCTGTGCTGCAGGTGCAGGGCTTCGCCGCGATTCCGGCCGGCGAGGCGATCAAGATCGTCCCCGAAACCAACGCACGCTGGGACGGCGGCGGGCTGAACTCGGGCGGCGTCGGCCTGCCGATCGACGAGGTCGTCACCCACGTCTACAACATCCAGAACGTCTCGGCCGCCCAGCTCGTGCCGATCCTGCGCCCGCTGGTCCCGCAGTGGGGCCATCTGGCCGCCTATGCACCGTCGAACATGCTGATCATCTCGGATCGCGCGGCCAACGTCGTGCGCCTCGAGAAGCTGATCCGCCAGATCGACACCTCGAGCGATCGCGAGATCGAGATGGTGCAGCTCAAGTATGCGGGCGCGGCCGAAGTGGTCCGCACGCTGACCGCGCTGACCCAGGGCAGCAAGAATGCGGCCGACGCGAGCGTCCAGCCGGCCGTGGTGCTCGCGGACGAGCGCTCCAACAGCGTGCTCGTCGGCGGCGACAAGGCCGATCGCCAGAAGATGCTCGACATCATCCGCCGGCTCGACATCCAGATCGGCGAAGACGGGGCGACGCAGGTCGTCTACCTGCGCTACGCCAGCGCCGAAAATCTCGCGCCGATTCTCGAAGGCTATGCCCAGCAGGCGACGCAGGGCGATCGCAATGGCGCCCAGGGCGGCGCGGCGGCTCCGACCGCGGCCAGCGCGGGCGCCAATGCGAGCGGCGTCAAGGTGCTGGCCGACAAGGACACCAACGCATTGATCATCACCGCCCCGCCCAAGGCGATGCGGATGGTGCGCGATGTCGTCGCCCAGCTCGACATCCGCCGTCGCCAGGTGCTCGTCGATGGCATCGTGGCCGAAGTCTCGGCCGACAAGTCCAGCCAGCTCGGCGTCGACTGGGCCGTCTACAACGGCGACAAGATCGCGGCCGCGGGCATCCTGAATCCCAATTCGCTCAGCGCCATCGCCGGCGCGGCCCAGGCCAGCAGCACGGCCGAAGCGATCGCCAGCGTCGTCGGCCAGGGCGTGACGCTCGGCGGCGGCAGGATCGCCACCGGCGGCGGAACCAGCTTCGCCCTGCTGCTCAGGGCGCTCAAGGGCGACGGCAATACCAATGTGCTGTCGCAGCCTTCGCTGCTGACGCTCGACAATGAAGAGGCCGAGTTCTCGGTGGGCCAGGAAGTGCCGTTCCTGACCGGCTCGTACAGCAACACCGGCACCACCAGCAGCAGCGGCCTGGTCAACCCGTTCCAGACCGTGGAGCGCAAGGACGTCGGCCTCAAGCTCGGCATCACCCCGCAGATCAACGACGGTGGCGCGGTCAAGCTCAAGCTCAAGCTCGAAATCTCGAGCCTCGCCTCCACCGCGACGTCCGCCGTCGACCTCGTGACCAACAAGCGCACGCTCAACAACACGGTGACGGTCGAGGACGGCCAGATCCTGGTGCTCGGCGGCCTCATCGACGATTCGCTCAACGATTCGCGCTCGGGGGTTCCGTTCATCAGCGACATTCCGCTGATCGGCTCGCTGTTCAAGTACCGCTCGGTCACGCGCACCAAGCGCAACCTGATGGTCTTCATCCGCCCGGCGATCCTGCACAAGCAGGCCGACGGCGATTACTACACGCGCCGCAAGTACGACATTTCGCGCGAGGCCCAGCTGATGGGTTCCGCCGGCTCGATTCCGCTAATCGGTGGCCAGCGTCCGATCATGTCGCCGTTCGATACGGTCAATCAGCCGCGTCCGCCCGAGCCGGCATCCGGCCCGGCCCCGCAGTCCGCCAACAACGGCGCCTACGTGCCGCCGACGGCCCAGGAAACGCCGCCGGCCCCCACCCCGCCGACCGGCGCAGCGCCGGCGCTACCGGTGCCGCTGCCCGCCGATCCGATCCCGGCGACGCAGCCTTAAGCGCCGGTCCGTCGTATGGAAACCCCGTTGCGGCGTCCGCCGTTCGCTTTCGCCAAGCGCCACGGCCTGATCGTCACCGAAGACCGCGTCGATCACGTGCTGGTGGCCGCGCGCCCGGGCGCCACGCTCGATGCGCTGCAGGAAACGCGGCGCTTCGTCGGCCGGCCGGTGCGCCTGCAGAACGTCACCGGGCCCGAGTTCGACGCCCTGCTCTCGCGCACCTACGAAGGCCAGACCGCGGCCACCGCGAGCCTCATGCAGGGGCTCAACGACGAGGAAGACGCCGACCTCGACGCCATCGCCCACGCATTGCAGGAAAACCAGGATCTGCTCGAATCGAGCGACGACGCGCCGGTCATCAAGTTCATCAACGGCCTGCTCGTCGAAGCGATCAAGGAGAACGCCTCGGACATCCACGTCGAGACCTTCGAGAATCGCCTGACCGTGCGCTTCCGCGTCGACGGCGTGCTGCGCGAGATCATGTCGCCTCCGCGTGCGCTGGCGCCGCGCCTGGTCTCGCGCATCAAGGTCATGGCCAAGCTCGACATCGCCGAAAAGCGCCTGCCGCAGGACGGCCGCATCAGCCGCGCCTTCGGCGGCCGCAAGGTCGACGTGCGTGTGTCGACGATTCCCACCGGCGTGAATTCCGAGCGCGTGGTGATGCGTATTCTCGACAAGCAGGCCGACCGGCTCGACCTCGAGCAGATCGGCATCGCCGGCGAGCAGATCGAAATGCTCCGGCGCATCATCTTCCGCCCCTACGGCATCCTGCTCGTGACCGGCCCGACCGGTTCGGGCAAGACGACGACGCTGTATTCCGCGCTGTCGGTGCTCAACGACCGCAGCCGCAACATCATGACCGTCGAAGATCCGATCGAGTACTACATCGACGGCGTCGGCCAGACCCAGGTCAACAGCAAGGTCGAAATGACGTTTGCGCGCGGCCTGCGCGCGATCCTGCGTCAGGATCCGGACGTGGTCATGATCGGTGAAATCCGCGACCTCGAAACCGCCGAGATCGCGGTGCAGGCTTCGCAGACCGGTCACCTGGTGCTGTCGACGCTGCACACCAACACCGCCGTCGGCGCAGTCACGCGTCTGCGCGACATGGGGGTGGAGCCGTACCAGCTCAGTTCTTCGCTCGTCGGCCTGATGGCCCAGCGCCTCGTGCGCACGCTCTGCAAGCACTGCAAGCAGCCTTACGAGGCGAGCACGAGTGAGAAGGAACAGCTCGGCCTCGATCCCGCCCAGCCGCTGGTGCTGTACAAGCCGGTCGGCTGCCCGCAGTGCCGGCACATGGGCTTTTTGGGCCGCAGCGGCATTCACGAGATCATCGAAGTCGATCGCAAGCTCGAATCGATGATTCACGACGGCGCCAGCGAGCAGCAGCTCGAAGATTACGCCCGCACCATGAGCATGGGCATTCTGCAATCGGGCCGGAACAAGGTCATCGCGGGTTACACCACGCTGCGCGAAGTGCTGCGTGTGACGGTGGAAGAGTAGCCGTGAGACGGGGAACGGGAGACGGAAGACGTAACCGCGGCGTGTTCGTACTCTGCCGCCGTTTCTCCGACTTCGCCGCCTCGGCTTGTCCCGCCTCCCGTCTCCCGTCTCCCGTCTCCCGGTAGGTCAAGTGCCCGCCTACGAATACAGCGCACTCAACGCCAAAGGCCGCGAGGAAAAGGGACTCATCGAGGGCGACAGTCCGCGCCAGGCGCGGCAGATGCTGCGCGATCGCGGGCTGACGCCGATGTCGGTTGCGCAGGTCGCCGAAAACAGCATCGCGCAGTCCTCGCCGTTTCAGGCGCGGCGCGGCAGCATCAGCAGCACCGAGCTGTCGCTGTTCACGCGCCAGCTCGCGACGCTCGTGCGCTCGGGCCTGCCGCTCGACGAAGCGCTCGCCGCGGTGTCGCAGCAGAGCGAATCCAAGCGCGTGAAGCGCATCGCGCTCGGTGTGCGCAGCGGCGTGCTCGAAGGCAGCACGCTTGCCTTGTCGCTCAATCAGTTTCCGAAAGCGTTTCCGCCGCTGTTTCGCGCCACCGTCGAGGCCGGCGAGCAATCGGGCAAGCTCGATCACATCCTCGAGCGGCTCGCCGAATACGTCGAGCGCCGCCAGGTCATGCGCAACAAGGTCATGCTCGCGGCCGTGTATCCGGCGATCCTCACGCTCGTTGCGATCGGCGTGGTGGTACTGCTGCTGACTTACGTCGTTCCGCAGGTGGTCGGCGTCTATGCGGACATCAAGGCGGACCTGCCGGCGCTGACGACAGGCCTTATCGCGGTCAGCAATTTTTTGCGCAACTACGGCGTGTTCCTGCTCGCCCTGATCGTCGTCGGCGGCCTGGTGTTCAACCGCCTCATGAAGAACGACAACTTCAAGCGCAAGATGCATCGCCGCCAGCTCGGCCTGCCGCTGATCGGACGGCTCACGCGCGGGACCAACACCGGCCGCTTCACGCGCACGCTCGGGATTCTGTTCGGCAGCGGCGTGCCAATACTCGAGGCGATGCGCATCGGCACGCAGGTGGTCACCAATCTGCCGATGCGCGACGCCATCGAAGTCGCCGCCCGCAAGGTGCGCGAAGGCGCGAGCCTGTATCGCTCACTGTCGGAGAGCAAGCTGTTCCCGCCGATCACCGTGCACCTGATCGCGAGCGGCGAATCATCCGGCCGCCTCGACGAAATGCTCGATCGCGCAGCGGAGAACCAGGAGCGCGAAGTCGAAACCCTGGTCGCCGCGGTGATGGGTATCTTCGAGCCGGTGCTGATTCTCGCGATGGGCGCCATCGTGCTCGTGATCGTGCTCGCGATTCTGCTGCCGATCTTCGACTTGAACCAGCTCGTGAAGTGAGCTCGCAAGAGCGTTCGCCGCATCTGGGCGAGCGTTCGAATTGCCTCAGCGGGCCGGCGAAAGCGGCTGATCGAGCCCCGCGCTGACGAGTAGCCTGGCGATGCGCGCCGGCACGTTCTTCTCGACCTCGCGCAGCGCCATTTCGATCGCATTGTCGAAGGCGAGCGCATCGGCTCCGCCGTGTGACTTGATGACGATGCCCTGCAGGCCGACGAAGCTCGCACCGTTGTAGCGGCGTGGATCGATGCGCCTGGACAGCGCCTTGAGCGCCGGCATCGAAGCCATCGCACCCGCACGCGTGATGACGTTGCGCTCGAACTCCTCGCGCATGAACTGGCGGATGAGCTTGGCGATGCCCTCGCCGGTCTTGAGCGCGACGTTGCCGACGAAACCGTCGCAGACCACGACATCGACGTCGGACAGGAATACGCCGTCTCCTTCGACGAAACCGACGTAGTTGAGCGCCGAAGCCTGCAGCCGCGTCGCCGCGGCCTTGATGGTGTCGTTGCCCTTGATCTCCTCGGCGCCGATGTTGAGCAGCGCGACGCGCGGCTTGTCGATGCCTCTCACCGCCGTCACCAGCGCCGAGCCCATGACCGCGAACTGCACGAGCTGTTCGGCGTTGCATTCGGCATTGGCGCCGAGATCGAGCATGTGCACCGGATGCAGCACCGCCGGCAGCGCAGAGACGATGGCGGGCCTGTCGATGCCCGGCAACGTCTTGAGCACGAAGCGCGCGGTGGCCATCAGCGCGCCGGTATTTCCGGCCGAGACCGCCGCATTGACTTGGCCGCTCTTGACCAGATCCACTGCCACGCGCATCGACGAATCTTTCTTGTGTCGCAGCGCGCGGGACGGCGGCTCGTCCATCGCCACGACCTGGCTCGCATGCTGGATGCTGAGCCGCTTGCCGACCTGCCAGGCCGTATCGAGCAGGCAAGCGCGCAGGCGAACCTGGTCGCCCACGAGCACGATATGCAGTTTTTTGTGGCGCTCCAGACACGACAAAGCGGCGGGCACGGTCACCGAAAGACCGTGATCGCCGCTCATCGCATCGACCGCCAGAACGATGGGCTGTGCCATCGGGCGGCGCCGAGGATTATTCCTCGGTGGTTTCCGGTGCCGCCTTCTCGATCACCTTGCGGCCACGGTAGTAGCCGTCGGCGGTGACGTGGTGACGCAGGTGCGTCTCACCCGAGGTCGGATCGACCGACAGGGCGGGCTTGGTCAGGGCGTCGTGCGAACGACGGTGACCACGATAGGAACGCGACTTTTTTGATTTTGCGACGGCCATGACTGACTTCCTTCAGGCGGACTCTCGAGTCCGTTATTTCTTCAACAATTGAGCGAAGGGATTCGGCTTTTTCTGCACCGTTTCCAATGCAGCTTCCGCGTCCTTCGCAGGCGCTTCCGCCTCATCGGCGGCCGCTGCCTCACATTCACTGCAACGCGGCATCATCGGCAGCGCCAGCAGCACCTCATTCTCGACGATCTCCACCAGCGGCAGCTTATCGTCCTCGACCAGAAACGGATCCGCTTCTTCCAGCACCCGAGCCTCTTCGGCTTCGCTCTGCACGAGCCGAAGCTCGACATCGACGTCCAAGGGCCACTCGAAGGCGTTCAGGCAGCGTTGGCAGGTCAACCACAGACCGCCTTCGACTCGCCCTCTCAACCAGCTGCCTTTGGCATCCCGCTCCAGCCCCAGTTCCGCGCTAAGCGTGGAACCGGGCTGCACGAGCTCGGAGCTCAGGCGCTCCAGCGAAGCCGGGTCGATTTCGCCGGCATATTGCGCTGACCGAGTCAGTCCAGCGCTGGCCTTGATGTACTGCGGAATCGGCATGGGGGCTTCACCAGGGCGGCGGATGATAGAGTTCCGACCTCACGAAGTCAAAGCTTTTCTCACCGTTATGGCCTCACCCTACACCCTCTCCAAAGCCTGCGTCGCGATCGGTGCCGACAGCCCGCTGGTGCTGGCTTCCACCTCCAGATACCGAGCCGAACTGCTGCGCCGGCTCGGCGTGCCGTTCGTGCAGGAAGCGCCGGGGGTCGACGAAGACGAACTGCCCGGCGAGGCACCCGAGGCCCGGGCCCGCCGGCTCGCCTCGCTGAAGGCCAGGGCCGTCGCCGAGCGGCATCCGCGCCAATGGGTGCTGGGCTCCGACCAGGTCGCCTACTGCGGCGGGCAGATTCTGCACAAGCCCGGATCGCCCGAGGCCAATATCGAACAGCTGCTCGCGCTGAGCGGCCGGGAAGCCGGTTTCGCGACCGCGATCGCGCTCGTTTCGGGCGCAACCGAATTCATCGCGGTCGACCTGACCGTCGTGCAGTTCCGCAAGCTCAGTCGTGACGAGGCCGAGCGCTACGTCGCCGCCGAGCCCGCGCACGACTGCGCCGGCGGCTTCAAGGTCGAGGGGCTCGGCATCAGCCTGTTCGAATCGGTCCGCAACGACGACCCGACGGCCCTCGTCGGCCTGCCGCTGATCACGCTCCGGCGCCTGCTCGCCGAAGCCGGCTCAGCGGTGCCCTAGCCAGAGCGGCAGCTGGGCGACGTACTCGATCACCGCCTCGGCCCCGGCGGCACGCAGGCGATCACCGTGGTGAACGCCGCATTCGACCCCGACCACGGCCATGCCGAGCGCGGCGGCCATCTGGGTGTCGTATTCGGTATCGCCGACCATCAGCGCACGCTCGGCCGGCACATCGAGTTCGGCCAACAGCTCGCGCAGCATCAGAGGATCCGGCTTGGAAGCGGTTTCGTCCGCCGTGCGGGAAGAGGCCATGAGCTGCCCGACACGCTCATGACGCTTGAACGAGCGAACCATTCCCTTCCTCGATTTTCCCGTCGCAACCGCGAGCAAGTACTGATGCTCGTTGAGCTTTTCGAGCGCCTCGAGCGCACCGGCGAACAGTGGCGCCTCGGGCGGCTGGTTGGCCAGATAACGATCGCGGTAGGAGATCAGCAGTTGCATGATCTCGTCCGCATCGAGCTCCGGATACAGCCGGGTCAGCACGTCGTTGAGCCCGAGCCCGATCAGGTCGCGAATCTCGTGATCGGTGCGCGATGGCAGCTGGAGCTCGTCGATGGCGCCCTGCATGGCGGTGACGATCTGGGCGGCCGAGTCGGCCAGGGTTCCGTCCCAGTCGAAGATGATGAGGTCGAAGCGGCGATCGGCACTCATCGGGCCGCCTGCGGCAGTCCGTTGAGGAAATCACGCAGTTCGTCGGGCATCGGGGCCGCAACGATCAGCTTGGCGAACTCGCCATCGGCCGGCAGCTCGAGGAAGTGGGAATGCAGGAACATGCGCTTGAGCCCGCGATCACGCAGCGGCTTGTGCACTTCGCGCTCGCCGTATTTGCGGTCGCCGGCCACCGGATGACCGAGCGCAAGCGAATGCACGCGAATCTGGTGCGTGCGCCCCGAGAAAATCTCGACCTCGCAGAGCGTCGCTTCCTTATAGCGCGCCTGCGGCGTGAAGCGGCTTTTGGACGGCTTTCCGTCTTCTTCGTCCAACTCCACGTAACTCTCGCCGCTCTCGAGCCGACTCTTTACGAGCGCGGCATCGACATCGCGAGCCTCACCCTTCCAGCGCCCGCACAGCAGGGCGAAGTAGCGCTTGTCGGACGTGCCGTGCATGAACGCCCTCTGGGCGCGCAGCAGGGCGGGACGCGTCTTGGCCAGCAGCAGCACGCCACTGGTGTCGCGGTCCAGGCGATGGGCGAGTTCGATGAACTCGTAGCTGTTCCAGGCGCGAATCGCCTCGATCACGCCGTAAGGCAAGCCGGTGCCGCCGTGCGAGGCATAGCCGGCCGGCTTGTTGATCACCAGATAATGAGCGTCCTCGTGGACGATCGACTCCTTGAGCCGCTTGAGCACCTCGTCGGGCGGGCGCACGGCTTCGCCTTTCTCGGCAACGCGAACCGGCGGAATCCGAATCTCGTCGCCCTCCTCCAGCTTGCGTTCGGGCTTGGCCCGACCGCCGTTGATGCGCACCTGGCCCGACCGCAGCAGGCGGTACACATGGGACTTGGGGACGCCAGGCAACTGCTTTAGCAGGAAATTGTCGATACGCTGGCCGGCGTCCTGCGCCTTGGCGCGTACGTGCCGGACCTGGGGTTTCTCAGCTGGCAAAATGTGACAACTCCGTGCATTCTAGTAACCGGAGTCTCTCGCCCCGGCAGCGGCCTTGCGCCTGCGCCAGGAGAGACCTGAGGGTCGGGCCGTAGCGCCGGCGTGTCGCAAGTCTACCAGCGCCACGACCCATCCGATCAGATCTCGTGACTCTCTGAAGCTCTACCGGGCTTGTATTACATGCCTGCGGCATGTGGCTGCAATGAAGCAGCCGATGACGCAGATTCCTTTTAGTCAACATCGCTCCCGCACAGGGACGGGCACAGAAAAGCGCTTCGAAATCTCATGCGCCAGAAAATTACCCGTACCGCGGTCGAGCGCACCCTCATAGACCGCATCAATGAAAAGAATCCTGATCAACGCCACGCAGCGCGAGGAATTGCGCGTGGCCATCGTCGACGGACAGAAGCTTTTTGACCTCGACATCGAGCTCGCCAGCCGCGAGCAGAAAAAATCCAATATCTACAAGGGCCGAATCACTCGGGTAGAACCCAGTCTCGAAGCCTGCTTCGTCGATTACGGCGCCGAGCGCCACGGCTTCCTGCCGCTCAAGGAAGTCTCCAAGAGCTATTTCAAGCAATCGTCGGGCAACATCCGCGATCTTCTGTCGGAAGGTCAGGAGATCATCGTCCAGGTCGAGAAGGAAGAACGCGGCAACAAGGGCGCGGCCCTGACCACGTTCATCAGCCTCGCCGGCCGTTATCTGGTGCTGATGCCGAACAACCCGAAGGCCGGCGGCGTGTCTCGGCGCGCCGAGGGCGAGGATCGCGAAGAGGCCAAGCAGGCCCTCGAGCAGTTGCAGATTCCGGACACCATGGGCGTCATCGTCCGCTCCAACGGCATCGGCCGCACCGCCGAAGAGCTGCAGTGGGACGCCAACTACCTGATCGAAATTTGGACCGCGATCGAGAAGGCTTCCACCGAACGCAGCGGATCTTTCCTGATCTACCAGGAAAACAACATCATCCTGCGCGCATTGCGCGACTATCTGCGCCCGGACATCGGCGAAGTCGTGATCGACAACGCCGAGATCTTCGAGCAGGCACGGCAGCACATGGAACATGTGATGCCGCAGAACCTGCCGCGACTGAAGCTCTATTCCGACGACGTTCCGCTGTTCTCGCGCTACCAGATCGAGAGCCAGATCGAGCTCGCTCACGAGCGCACCGTGCGCCTGCCCTCGGGCGGCAGCATCGTCATCGACATGGGCGAAGCGCTGACCGCCATCGACATCAACTCGGCCAAGGCCACCGGCGGCGGCAGCATCGAGGACACCGCGCTCAATACCAACCTGGAAGCCGCCGACGAAATCGCGCGCCAACTGCGCCTGCGCGACTTGGGGGGGCTGGTCGTGATCGATTTCATCGACATGAACAGCTCCAAGAACCAGAAAGATGTGGAGCGCCGCTTGGAGAAGGCCTGCGAGATCGACCGCGCCCGCATCCAGCTCGGCCGCATCTCGCGCTTCGGGCTCTTGGAAATGTCTCGCCAGCGCCTGCGTCCGAGCCTCGGCGAACACACGCAGATCGCCTGCCCGCGCTGCGAAGGCCGCGGCCAGATCCGCAGCGTGGAGTCGCTGTCGCTATCGATCCTGCGCCTGATCGAGGAAGAGGCGATGAAGGACCGCACCGGTCGCGTGATCGCGCAGGTGCCGGTCGATGTCGGCACCTTCCTGCTCAATGAGAAACGCGCCGTGGTGCGCGAGATCGAGGCCCGCTGCCGCGTTTCGATTGCGCTGATCCCGAACGCGTCGCTGCATTCGCCGCACTTCGAGATCAAGCGCGTTCGCGCCGATCATCTGCAGCAGGAGAACAACGCGGCGTCGAGCCACCTGCTCGCGCAGAACTTCGACGCCAAGCCGCTCGAGGACACCGCGGGCGGCCGTGCTCCGGCTCGCGTCGCCGAGGCGGCAGTCAAGCAGATCGTGCCCTCGTCGCCGGCTCCGGCCGCTGCCACGCCCGCCCCGGCACCAGCAGCTCCCGCACCGGTGGTGCTGCAGCCGAGCGCCGCAGGCGAAAGCCTCTGGACCAAGCTGCTGCGCCTGTTCGGCATCGGCGCGGCGCCGGTCGAAATTCCCAAGCCGGCGGAGCCGGTTCGCGGCCAACGCCAGCAGGGCGGTCGCCGCGATGATCGCCGCGGCGGTCAGCAGCGCAACGAAGGCCGTCGCGACGAGCGCCAGGGCCGCGACCAGAACCGTGACGGCGGTCGCGATTCGAACCGCGACCAGCAGCGCGATCAGAACCAGCGCCGCGACAACAACCCGAACCGCAACGCCGGCGGCAACGCCCAGCAGCAGAAGCCGCAACAGCAGCAGCCGCGCCGCGAGGACCGCGGCAACGATCGCAACAACAACCCGCGCCCGCAGCAGCCTCAGCAGCAGCGCCCGGCTCCGGTCGAAGAGGCCTTGGCCGCCGAAGTCGCCGTTGGCCAGAGCCCGGGACCGCGTCCGCAGCTGCCGCCCGGCGGCCAGCCGCGCCAGCCCGGTGACGAGGAGCGCAGCGGCCGTAGCCGCCGCGGTCGTCGCAACCGCAATCGTGGCGATCGCCGTCCGCAGGATGGTTCGGAGAGCGCCGAAGGCATGGATGGAGTCGAAGCAGCCGAGGTCACGCGCGATTCGCTGCCGGCCGATCTGGCCGCGGCACTGACGCGGGCCAGCGCCGCGACGACCGTCACGGTGACGATCGCCGACGCGGTGGAGCCGGTCGAAGCATCGCTGCCGGTTCCGGCCGAGCCGCCGGTCGGCGAACTCATTCGCGAAAGCCGGACCGACCTGCCCGCCTTCGAGCCGGAAAGTACGTCGGGCCAGCAGGCCGGCGAGCCGCAGCCCAGCGCCGCCACCTCCCAGTCTTTTGCCCCGAACGCCGTGCGCTATGAAAACGTCGAGTCGCGCTTCCCGGTCACCGACTTCGAGCCGGCCGAACCGGTCGACGAGCAGCCCGCACCCGTGGAGGCCGCGGTCGCCTTCGAACCCGAAGCGCAAGCAGTCGTGAAAGTGGAAGCGGAAGCGGAAGCGGCACCGACTTCGGCAGCGGCCCCGGAGCCGATCCCCGAACCGGCAGCCATCGAAACGGCAGTCGTCGCCGAGGAAAGCGGCCGTCCGCAGACACTCGAAGAGGCTGCTCCCGCGGCGGTCGAGGAGCAGGTGCCGGTCGCCGATCCGGTTGCCGTGATCGACGCCCTCGTCGAACCGATCGAAGCCGCGGAAACCGAAGTTCCGGCCGAACCTGTCCCGACGTTGTCCGAGCAGGTGAAGCAGGTCGAGACGGTTCACGCCGCCGACCCGGTCGAGCCGCCGCCTGCCGAAACAATGGCCGAGCCTGCCGAAGCCGCGCCCGCCCCGGTTGCGGAAGAACCCGCGGTCTCGGAAACCGAAGTGACGATCGCCGAACCCGAAATCGCTCCGCAGAGCGAACCGGAATCCGAGCCGGAACCGCAACGGCAGCTGGAACCAGAAGCCGCGCAGCAGCCGATCACCGCCCCGGCCGAGCCGCAGCCGCCGAAGCCGGCCGCGCCGCGCTTCATCCAGGTGGAGACGCGCAGCAATCCGTTCGAAAGCGACCAGCCCGAAGACGAGCGGAAGTCGTAAGAAGTCCTAAGCGACTTTCTGCTTCACCTACGAAAACGGCGCCCTCGAGGCGCCGTTTTCGTTTGCGTCACAGCTTCAAGCAAAAGGATCAGCGACGAGCCAGCGCCGCCGTCACGAAGGCCAGGTCTTCCTCGGTGTCGACTCCGCGCGGCGGCGGATCGTTGGTGATGCCGAGCTTGATGCGCATGCCGTGCGCCAGTGCGCGCAGCTGTTCGAGCGCCTCGCAGTCCTCGAGCGGAGCCGGCGGCAACCCGCTGAATTCGGCGAGCCGGTTCGCACGATAGGCATAGAGACCGATATGGCGGAACGCGAGCCCTTCGGGCAGCACGGGTTTTTCGCGCGTCGCGCCATCGCGACGCCACGGAATCGGGGCGCGCGAAAAATACAGTGCGTAGCCGCGTCGATCGGTGACGACCTTGACCACGTTCGGATTGAGCCATTCGTCGACCGAATGCAGCGGATGCGCAAGCGTGGCGAGATCGGCGACCGGGTCTTCGGCGAGCAGGGTCGCGGCCTGGCGCAGCAGCGCCGGTGGCATCAGCGGCTCGTCGCCCTGCAGGTTCACGACGATGGTGCTGTCGTCCCAGCCTTCGGTGCGCGCAACCTCGTTGGCGCGGTCGGTGCCTGAATTGTGGCTCGCCGAGGTGAGCCGCACTTCGGCGCCAAAACCGCGCGCGGCGGCCGCGACGGTTTCGTCGTCGGTGGCGATGATGATCTGCTCGGCCCCGCTCACGCGCGCGGCCTCCCAGACATGCGCGATGACCGGCTTGCCGTGCACGTCGCGCAGTACCTTGCCGGGCAGACGCGTCGAACCCAGGCGCGCCGGAATCACCACCTTGAACTTCACGGCGCTTTTCTTCGGATCGGCGGCGCTCATGCTTCGATTTCCTCGTCCGCGAGCGCGCGGGCTTCTTCCTCGAGCATCACCGGAATGCCGTCGCGCACCGGATACGCGAGGCGCGAAGCCTTGCACCAGAGTTCCTGCTGCTCCGGGTGCCACTGCAGCGGCGCCTTGGAAACCGGGCAGACGAGTATGTCGAGCAGACGCCTATCCATTACTGATCCATCTCTAGTTTGTTCACCTTGTCTGGCAAGGCGCAGCCTGGGCCGCGCTTCGCAGGGCCATGCAGGATACTCTCACGCGCGCCTCGTCCGCAGCCGACAATTGCGCCGATACCGGCAGGGCCCAGGCGCGTTCATCGGCGAACGCCCGGCATTTGACCGCATCCTTCTCGGTCATGAGCACCGGCAGCGCGTCGCCGAACCGCAAGTCCTGTGCGAAAAAACGATGGTGATCGGCGAAGGCATGTTCGATGAGTTGCAAGCCCGCCGCACGCAGGCTCGCGAAAAAGCGTTGCGGATGTCCGATGCCGGCGACCGCATGCACGGTTTCACCGTGCCAGCTCGCCAGCGGGCGCTCCGCGGCGCCGACGAGCGAGCGTGTCTGCAAGGCCTGCAGCTGAAAGCGCAGCGCATCGGGCCGCTCATCGAAACCCGCACCGTTGACGACGACGAAATCGACTTCATCGAGTCGCGCGGGCGGCTCGCGCAAAGGCCCGGCCGGAATCAAGGCGCGATTGCCGAGCCCGCGCGCGCCGTCGATCACGCAGAACTCGAGCTGTCGCGGCAAGCGGTAGTGCTGCAGACCATCGTCGGCGATCAGCACGTCGACCTCGCCGCTCTCGATCAGCAAGCGCGCCGCGGCCAGCCGATCGGGCGCGACGACCACCGGCGCGCCCGTGCGCAGCGCGATCAGCAAAGGCTCGTCACCGCAGTGCGCGGGATCGCTGTCCGCGCGCACGCGCAGCGGATAGTGCGGCGCCTTGCCGCCGTAGCCGCGAGAAATCACGCCGGGCGAAAAACCCCATTCGCGCAGGCGTTCGACGAGCCAGATCGAGAACGGGGTCTTGCCAGTGCCGCCGACGCTGATGTTGCCGACGACGATCACGGGCAAGGGCAGCGTCTTCTGCTGCGCGACCAGACGCTCGCGCCGGCGATTCGCGATGAACCCATACAGCGCGGCGAGCGGACGCAGCCCGAGCGGCGCCTGCGCTCGCTCGTACCAAAGCCGCTGCAGGAACTCGCTCAATGGAAGGGCCGCGTCAGCCGGCCGTGGTGGCCGGCTCCTGGAACTGCATGCGATGCAAGGCCGCGTAAATGCCTTCGCGATCGAGCAGCTCCTGATGCGCGCCCTGCTCCACCGCACGGCCTTCCTGCATGACGATGATGCGATCGGCGTTCTGCACGGTCGACAGGCGATGCGCGATCACGAGCGTGGTGCGGCCGACGACGAGCCGCTCGAGCGCGGCCTGGATCAGCCGCTCGGATTCGGTGTCGAGCGCGGACGTCGCCTCGTCGAGAATCAGGATCGGCGCGTTCTTGAGCAGCGCGCGTGCGATCGCCAGGCGCTGGCGCTGTCCGCCCGACAGATTCACGCCATTCTGGCCGAGCATCGTGTTGAGCCCTTCGGGCAGTTTCTCGATGAACTCCCAGGCATTGGCGGCCTTGGCCGCTTCGATGATCTGCGCCTGGTCGGGCAGCTTTTCGAGCCCGTAGGCGATGTTCTCGGCGATCGTCGCATTGAACAGGCGCACCTGCTGGTCGACGAGCGCGATCTGCGAGCGCAGGTCGTGCAGCGAGTATTCGCGCAGGTCGTGTCCATCGAGCAGCACTTCGCCGCTGTCGACGTCGTAGAAGCGCGGAATCAGCGACAGCAGCGTCGATTTGCCCGAGCCCGAGCGACCGACGAAGGCCACGGTCTGGCCGGGCTCGATCATCACCGAAACGCCGCGCAGCGCCTCGGGCATCTCTTCGGAATAGCGGAAGTGCACGTCGCGGAATTCGATCGCACCCTTGGCACGTTCGAGCGGGCGCGTGCCGCCGGGGGGTTCGGCCGGCTCGGACATGATGCGGAACACGTCGCCCGCCGCCGAGATGCCGCGCTGCACTTTCTCGTTGACGTTGCCGAGGCTGCGCATCGGATTCATCACCGCGAGCATCGCGCCGACGAAGGAGACGAAGGTTCCGGGCGTGATTTCGGCGAGCCGCTCGGGCTGCGTGGCGAAGAAGACGATGCCCGCGACCGCCCAGGCGGCGATGAACTGGATCGTCGCCTCGCTGCCTCCACGCGTGGCGACCATCTTCATCGCGAGCGAACGCGCGCGCGCGTTGACGACGTCGAACTGCCGGCGCTCGTGCGCCTGCGCGTTGTGGATCTTGACGATGCGCTGGCCGCTCACGGATTCGTCCGCGGCCTGCGCGACCTGGCCCATGTTTTCCTGGATGCGCTTCGAGACCTTGCGGAAACGCTTGCTCACGTAGCCGACGATGCTCGCGATGATCGGCGCGACGATCATGCAGAAGGCGGCGAGCTGCCAGTTGAGCCAGAACATCCAGCCGATCAGGCCGATCACGGTGAGGCCGTCCTTGATCACCGAGGTCAGCGCATTGCTCGCGGCTTCGGCGACCTGCTCGACGTGATAGGTCAGCCGCGCCACGAGCTGCGCCGAACTCATGCGGTCGTAGAAGCGTACGGGCATCTTGAGCAGATGCTCGAACAGCTCGCCGCGCAGCTGCATCACCACGCTGCGCGCGATCCACGACATGCCGTAGCCCGAGGTGAAGCCGGCCACGCCGCGCAGCACGAACAGGCCGACGATGGCCCACGGCAGCCAGCTGATCGTCTGTGGGTCCGGCGAAACGAAGGTCTTGTCGAGCAGCGGGCGCATGAGGCTCATGAACGCCACTTCGGTGCCCGCGCTCGCGGCCATGCCGATCGCCGCGACGATGAAGATCTTCCAGTGGCCGATGGTATAGCCGAGCAGGCGGCGGTAGATCGCCAATGGCTGGAAATCGGCGTTGCCGGGGCTCGTCTGGGACGACGAGGCGAAAGAAGGGTGGGCGTCGGACATTTCCGCCTATGGTAGCGAAGCCGTGACGAACACATTTCACGGCACGCGCAATAGGGCGAGACGGCGCCGCCGCTGGTAGACTCGCGCCCCAGCATGAAGACCCCCAACCTGCAACTCGACAGCCGCGGCCGGCTCCGGCATTTGCTGACGATGGAAGGCTTGTCGCGGGAGCTGATCCTGTCGCTGCTCGACCGCGCCGCCGAACTCGCCGAGGCCACCTCGGGCCCCGAGAAGAAGCTGCCGCTGCTGACCGGACGCACCGTCGTCAACCTGTTCTTCGAAGCCTCCACGCGCACGCGCACCACGTTCGAAGTGGCCGCCAAGCGGCTCTCGGCCGACGTCATCAACCTGCAGATCGCGGCGAGCTCGACCTCCAAGGGCGAGACCCTGCTCGATACGCTCAAGACCATGGAATCGATGCAGGCCGACATGTTCGTCGTCCGCCACGAATCCAGCGGAGCGGCGCATTTCTTCGCCGAACATGCGGCTCCGGGCGTCGCCATCCTCAATGCCGGCGACGGCCGCCACGCGCATCCGACGCAAGGCCTGCTCGACATGTTCACGATCCGCGCGCACAAAGCGCCCGGCAAGGCCGACTTCTCGGGACTGTCGGTGGCCATCGTCGGCGACGTGCTGCATTCGCGCGTCGCCCGCTCGGACATCCACGGCCTGCGCACGCTCGGTTGTACCGACATTCGCGTGATCGCCCCGCCGCCGCTGGTTCCGGTCGGCATCGAGGCGATGGGCGTGCGCGTGTTCCACGAACTCGAACGCGGCCTCGAAGGCGTCGACGTGGTGATCCTGCTGCGCCTGCAGAAGGAACGCATGCTCGGCGCCTTCCTGCCCTCGCTGTCCGAATTCCACGCCGATTTCGGCCTGACGCGCGAGCGCCTCGCCCGGCTCAAGCCGGACGCCGTGATCATGCATCCGGGGCCGATCAACCGCGGCGTCGAGCTCGAAGGCGACCTCGCCTACGACGAGCGCTCGCTGATCCTCAACCAGGTCACCTACGGCATCGCGGTGCGCATGGCGGTGATGGCGGAAATCCTCGGCGAGACCGCCGGTGCGACCGGAGCCGGCGCATGACCTCCCTGCTGATCACCGACGTCCGCGTGCTCGACCCGGTCGCCGGCACCGATGCGATCGCCAGCGTCGGTATTCGCGACGGCCGCATCGACCATCACGACGCTTCGCTGCCGAGCATGCGCTACGACGAAACGATTTCCGGCCATGGCCTGTGGCTGATGCCGTCCGCCGTCGACCTCGCCGCGCGCTTCCGCGAGCCCGGCGCGACGCACAAGGCCAGCCTCGCGAGCGAAACCCGCGCCGCGCAGGCCGGCGGCATCGGCTGCGTGGTCCTGCCGCCGGACACCTCGCCGGTCGTCGACACCCCGGCCATGGTCGACCGCATCCGCGGCATCGCGGCCCGAAGCGGCGGGCTCGACATCGAAATCCTCGGGGCGCTCACGCAGGGCCTGAAGGGCGAAGCACTCGCCAGCATGAGCGCGCTCAAGCGCGCCGGCTGCGTCGGTTACAGCCAGGCTTTCGCCCCGCTGCGCGATGCCCTGGTCGTCCGCCGGGCTCTCGAATATGCGCACGGGCTCGGCCAGGTCATCCACGTGTTCGCGCAGGACGCCGCGCTGTCCAATGGCGGCTGCGCGCACGAAGGTCCGGTCGGCACGCGCCTGGGCCTGCCGCCGATTCCGGTCGCCGCCGAAGTGGCCGCCCTGCGGCTGTGGATTTCGCTCGTCGAAGACACCGGCGCGCGCGTGCACTTCTGCCGGCTGTCGACGGCCAGCGGGGCGATGCTCGTCGAGTCCGCGCAATCGCGCGGCCTGCCGATCACCGCCGACGTCGCGGCCCACCAGCTATTCCTGACCGACGCGGATGTCGAGGGCTTCGACGCGATGACACATGTCATCCCGCCGTTACGCGCGACCCACGATCGTGACGCATTGCGCGATGCGCTCCAGCGCGGCGTGATCGGCTCGATCTGCTCGGACCATCAGCCGCACGAGGCCGACGCCAAGGTCGATCCGTTCCCGATGACCGAGCCGGGCATTTCGGCGCTCGAAACCCTGCTGCCGCTGAGCCTTCGTCTGGTCCACGACGGCATCCTGAGCCCGCTCGAAGTGGCGGCCCGCCTGAGCCTGGGACCGTCGCAGGTGCTCGGCCGCCCGGCTGCGGCGCTCAAGTCGAAGGCGGTGGCGAATCTGGTGCTCGTCGATCCCGATGCGCAGTGGACGCTCGAGCCGCGCGAATTCGTCAGCCGCGGACGCAACACGCCTTTCGCGGGCTACGGGTTCAAGGGTCGCGTGAACCTCACGCTGCACGCCGGACAGGTCGTCTACCGCCGCGCCTGAGACCGTGACGGGTCGCGCGGCGTGGCCGCCGACCCAGATTTGGAAAGCACTTGGCTCCCGGCTTACTTTTTCTTTTGCGCCCGGGGCTTGCTGTCGGCAGCCGGCTCGTCGGCCGGCTTGTTGAGCGTGATGTACGGCGAGGACACCGTCGCGGGCAGTGGCCTGGCGGTGATCGGGCGCACCTGGCCTTCCTGGGCGCGGGAATAGTTTTCCTGCCGGAAGCTGCCCGTGGCGGTATCACCGTAGTGACCCTGGTCGATGTCGCCGAAAGCCCCGGCCGTGCGATCGCCGAACTGGCCGGCCTGACGGTTTCCGTACGCGGCTGGCGGAATCGCGGCCGAGGTCTGGGCCAATGCTTGCATGCTCAAAACGGCTCCGAGCACGCCGAGGCCAAGCTTAGATGCCGGGAAAGTCATGTTGCCGCCCGTCCAGATCGGCTTACGCCGTCGTCAAAATGAGCGCCCAGTATAGGTCGCCGGCATGCGCGAATGCCGTACTCGCAATGCGCAATTTGCATGGATATTTTCACTAGAGGTTCATGCGCCCGCGGATGAATTTAGCCATAATCCATCTGTTTTCCATATGCCAGCCAGGGGTATCACGAATGACGTTTCAGGCGAGCTTCCAAGCCGATCTCGAGAAACTGTTCGGTCTGAAGACCGTCAGCTACAAGTACAACCTCGGCAAGACCGAGCTGTTCCATGAAGCCATCGCCAACGACCGCGGTCGCACCCAGCGCGATGGCGGCAACAACGACCAGAAGGCGTTCCCGACCATCCTCGGCGACCAAGGCCCGCTGGTTTATTACACCGACCCCGATTGCACCGGCCGCCGCACGCGCGACACCTACGCGGTGAAATGGCCCGAAGTGGCCGACGAGATCTGGTTCAAGGCCGACCTGAATCCCTACGAGCCCGAGAAGTACGAAGGCCTTCTGGCGCGCGTGATCGCGCACCTCAACGAGAAGAAGGCCACGCTGTACGTCAAGGATCTCTTCATGGGCTCCGACCCCGATTTCGCGGTGCCCTACCGCTTCGTCGGCGAATACGCGACCCACGCGATGTTCTGCCACAACATGTTCCCGAAGGACCTGCAGGGCGTGAAGGACGTCGACACGCGCCGCTGGACCATGCTCAACGTGCCGAGCTTCGTCTGCGAGCCCGAGATCGACGGCAGCCGCGCCGAGGCCGCCTGCATCATCGACGTGCGCAACAAGATCTGCCTCGTCGCGGGCCGCGCCGACTACTGCGGCGTCAACAAGAAGACCATCTTCACGGTCGGCAACTACCTGCTGCCCAAGGAAGGCCGCCTGTCGATGCACTGCTCGGCCAACGTCGGCAAGAACAACGACGCCGCGATCCTGTTCGGCCTGTCGGGCACCGGCAAGACCACGCTGTCGGCCGACGCCGCGCGCAAGCTGATCGGCGACGACGAGATCATCTGGTCCGACAACGGTCTCTGCAATCTCGAGGACGGCTGCTACGCCAAGCTGATCGACCTCGACAAGGAGGCCGAGCCGGTCATCGCCCAGGCCCTTTCCAAGCCCGGCACGATCATCGAAAACGTGCCGCCGCTGCCCGGCAAGAAGATGCAAGAGTGCCACCCCGACGAGCTCGACCTGTTCGACGGCTCGATCGCCGAGAACACGCGCTTCAGCTACCCGCTCGACGCCAACCCGAACGTCATGCCGAACGGCCAGGGCCCGGCGCCGAAGACCATCGTGCTGCTGACCGCCGATGCCTTCGGCGTGCTGCCGCCGGTGTCGATCCTCGAACCCAAGGACGTGATGTACCACTTCGTCTCGGGCTTCACGGCGCGCGTCGCCGGCACTGAAGTCGGCGTCAAGGAACCGCAGCCGACGTTCTCGGCCTGCTTCGGCGGCCCGTTCATGGCCCAGCGCCCGAACGTCTATGCCGAGCTGCTCGCCAAGAAGATGGAAACGGCCAACGCACGTTGCATCCTGCTCAACACGGGCTGGAGTGGTGGCGGCGCCACCACCGGCGGCGCGCGCATGAAGCTCAAGGTCACGCGCGCCCTGCTCAACGCGGCGCTCAACGGTGAGCTCGACAACGTCGAAACCGAAGTGCAGCCCATCCTCAAGCTCAAGATGCCCAAGAGCTGCCCGGGCGTGGACAGCGCCATCCTGAATCCGCGCAACACCTGGGCGAACAAGGACGAGTACGACGCCACCGCGACCAAGCTGCGCGACATGTTCCGCGACAACTTCAAGAAGAAAGGCTTCGCGAGCTTCGGCATCGAGGAGCGCATCTAGGCCGATCAAGCTGCGCAACCCTCGATCGCGCGACAACTTCAAGAAGAAGGGCTTCGCGAGCTTCGGCATCGGGGAACGCAGCTAAGGCTTCAAGCGGCATCCGCTGTTCCGAACCCCCGCTCCGGCGGGGGTTCGTTGCTTTAGGCGCATCGGGCGGCGGCGCCCTGGTGTATTTGCCCCAATGAACCGTGCGTCACCCTCAACTCAAATGAGATTCCTTATCATTTGATCTCAATCGGGGGGATTTCTCGAATGCGTGACTTCGAACGGCGCGGCAAGGCGCTGGGTGGACGTGGCTGGGCTGCGGGCTGGGCGGTTCTGGCGATGGCGCCGGCTTCGATTTCGATGGCGCTCGCCCAGGGCGACGAAGCGGCCAGCTACGATGCGATCGCGGTCGGCGACCAAGCCCCTGCCCCGCTGCCGCGGCGGGCCGACGATCTTGCCGAGCTCGAAGAAGTGGTCGTGCTCGGCGAAAAGCTCGGCCGCACGCTCGCCAAGACCACCAGTTCGGTCGCGATCACCAACAACCGGGCGGCGACCGACTATGGCATCGACAGCGTCTCCGAGGTCATCGCGCGCACCGCCAACGCGAGCATCACCAACGAGGGCGATTTCAGCCTGCGCGGGGTCAGCGCGGGCGGTGCCGAGGGCTTCGGCGCGGGCCAGCCGGTCATCAGCACGTATCTCGACGGCGTCGCCGTCGACCAGGTCGGCCAGTCCGGCAACCTGCTCGACCTGTTCGACGTCGAGCAGGTGGAAGTGCTGCGCGGGGCGCAGTCGACGAGCCAGGGGCGCAATGCGCTGGCCGGTGCGGTCGTGGTCAACACGCGTGAGCCGACGCAGGACTGGAACCTCGTCACGCGCATGCGCCTGGCCGAGCTCAACGAGCGCCAGTACGCGGCTGCCGGCGGCGGGCCGATCGGCGGCGGGCTCGCGTTCCGGCTCGCGGCCGACTATCACGCCGACGACGGCTTCGTGCGCAACGTTACGCTCGACGATCCGGACTGGAACCGGACCGAAGACCTGCTGCTGCGCGGCAAGCTGGCCTGGCGCCCGAGCTTCGCCGAGGGCTTCGATGCGCTGCTGACCGCCGGCAAGTCGGATCGCGACGGCCTGACCCAGCCGGTCAACCGGATTCCGGACGATGCCGACGGCAACTCGCGCACGGTGGCCGACAACGTGCCGCGCGACGCCGGCCAGACCTCGGTTCCGATCTCGTTGCGGCTGCGCCAGCTGCTCGGCGAGCACGTCGAGCTGAGCTCGACCACCGGACTGATCCGCTCCAGGAACCACGAGTTCGCCGATTACGACACCTCGACGGCCGACAACGGCAGCTACCAGTTCGACCAGAACGGCCGCACGCTGACCCAGGAGCTGCGCCTCAACGTGCGCGACTGGAACGGCCTGACCGGCCTGGTCGGACTCTACGCGGGGCGCTTCCGCTACGACTCGTCGAACCAGGGCCGCGACCTCTACGTGCAGCTCGGCGAAGTGCTGCCGGTGCCCGCGGTCGGCGATCTGATCGCCGCGCGCGTCGACTTCGACCTCGATTCGAAGAACGACGCCGACAACGTCGCCGTGTTCACCGAATTCGATTACCAGTTCACCGAACGCCTGACCTTGATCGGCGGCCTGCGCTACGACCGCGAGCACGCCGAGATCTACAGCAACTACCAGATCACGCGCGCCGACGGCTTCGTGGTCGCGCCTGAGCAGGCGGCCCCGCTCGACGCCCTGCTCGCGCAGATCACCGTGCCGGCGCTGTTCGCGTTCCAGACCGGCGGCCTGACGCCCGGCACCGGCAGCGGTCGCCAGATCAAGGCGAGCTACGACGCCCTGCTGCCCAAGATCGGCCTGCGCTATGCGCTGACGCCTGAGGTGAACCTGTTCCTGACCTACGTCGAGGCCTATCGCGCGGGCGGCGGCGATGTCGACACGCAGAACGGCGACATCGTGCAATACGACCCGGAATACACGCATACCGTCGAAACCGGCCTGCGCACGGCCTGGTTCGATCGCCGCCTGCAGACGCGCGGCAATGTCTACTACACGAAATGGACCGACCAGCAGGTGCAGGTTCCCAACGCCGACGGCAGCGCCCTGCTCACGCAGAACGCGGCCGATTCCACGCTCTACGGCGTCGAACTCGAGAATTCCCTGCGCCTCGGCGCGGCGAGCAGCGTCTACCTCAACGCCGGCTACGCACACGCACGCTTCGACCGGTACGAGACCGGCAGCAATGATTACTCGGGCAACCGCTTCGCCAAGGCGCCCGAATGGACCGGCAGCGCGGGCGGCGTCGCGCGCTTCGTCGACGGCTGGCTGCGCGGCTGGTTCGGCTCGATCGCCTACACCTACACCGGCACCAGCTACACCACGCCGGCCAATACCACGCGCGAACGCGGCGATGCGCACGGCCTGCTCGATCTGCGCCTGGGCTATGAAACCTCGCGCGTTTCCATCGTCGCCTTCGGCCGCAACCTGCTCGACGACGACTACGCCACCTACCGCGCCAGCTACGTCGGCGGCTTCGGCATCGAGGCCGGCCGCGCCATCGCCTTCGGCTCGCCGCGCGTGTTCGGCGTGCAGGTGGACATGAGCTTCGAATGAGCGCGATTTGCGGACGCCGCGACGGAACGCGGCGTTCATCTGCGGCGCTCTATACTCGCGGCCGATCTCCCGGAAGCGCTCATGAACGTCAATCGCATCTTCTGTATCGGCCGCAACTACGCCAAGCACGTTGCCGAGCTCGGCAACGCCGCCGATGGCGAATGCGTGATCTTCATGAAGCCGGCGTCCTGCGTCGTCGAGGCCGGCGAACCCGTGGTGCTGCCCAAGCACATCGGCACCATCCATCACGAAGCCGAGCTCGTGGTGCTGCTGACCGGTGGCGGCCGCGACATTGCGGTCGAAGACGCGATGGGCTGCGTCGCCGGCATCACGCTCGGGCTCGACCTGACCGCGCGCGACCTGCAGAACACGCTCAAGAACAAGGGCGCTCCGTGGGAGCTCGCCAAGGCCTTCGACGGCGCCGCTCCGCTCGGCGATTTCAAGCCGTATCTCGAACAGGACCTGCAGGCGCTCGAATTCACCCTGCACGTCAACGGCGAGCTGCGCCAGCATGGCCGCACGCGCGAGATGCTCTACACGGTGGCGCGGCAGATTCACATTCTGTCGCAGACCTGGTCGCTGGAGCCCGGCGACGTGATCTATACCGGCACGCCCGAAGGCGTGGCCCCGCTGAAGCCCGGCGATCGCGCGGTACTCGAGGGCCGCGGCCTGGGCCGCCACGAATGGACGTTTGCCTGAGCGAGACGACATGAAGATCGACTGGTCCAAGATCAATCTGCTCACGCCCGGAACCAACATCCCGAGCTGGCGCAAGTTCTCGCGCACCTTCTTCACGGGCCTGCTCGCGGTGCTGCCGATCATGGTGACCTTCGCCGTGATCCTCTGGCTCATCGGGGCGGCGGATACCTTCTTCGGCGGCTTCGTGCGCTGGCTCATGCCGAACGCCGGCAGCTGGCCGGGCGCCGGATTGCTGATGTCGCTGGTACTGATCTTCATCATCGGCCTGCTCATGCAGGCGGTGTTCTTCCGCGAGTTCATCAAGTGGATCGAAGACCAGCTCGAGCGCGTGCCGCTGATCAAGACCGTCTACAGCGCCGTGCGCGACCTGACCGGCTTCTTCTCGAAGAAGGACGACAGCGCGTTCGGCAAGGTGGTGATGGTGAATCTGCCGAACCTGCCGTTTCGCATGCTCGGCTTCATCACCGTCGAAGACCTCACCAAGTTCGGTCTGGCGGACGATCACGATCAAGTGGCCGTCTACCTGCCGATGAGCTATCAGATCGGCGGCTACACGATCATGCTGCCGCGTTCGCTGCTCACCGAAGTCGACATGAGCTTCGAAGATGCGATGCGCTTTCTGATCACCGCAGGACTTTCGCGTGTCGGCGACGAGAGCAAGGGCACATCGGCGATCGTCCTGCCACCAAGCGTCGGACCGACGCCGGGCCCGAATCCTACGCGTCAGCCGCCAAAGCTTTGAGCACCACCTTCGTCGCGTGAGCACACCGACCCGCCGTGCGCTCACGCTGACTCCGAAGCCCGCCTACACGCTCGCGCTGCTGACCGGGCTCTACGCCGCTCAGGGCATTCCGTTCGGCTTCTTCAGCCAGGCGCTGCCGGTGCTGCTGCGCGAAGCCGGGATGTCGCTCAAGGCGATCAGCCTGAGCTCGCTGCTGTTCCTGCCGTGGGCCCTGAAATTCCTGTGGGGGCCGTTCGTCGACCAGGTCGGCAAGCCGCGCAGCTGGCTGCTGCCCTTGCAGCTGTGCACCGCAGGGGGTGCCGCCGCCTTGTCGCTCGTGGATCTGTCGCAGGGCTTCGCAATGCTGTTCGCGGCCTTGTTCGTCTTCAGCCTGTTCGCCTCGGTGCAGGACGTGGTCACCGACAGCATCGCCGTGCGCCTGCTCGATTCGCGCCAGCGCGGGCTCGGCAACGGCATACAGGTCGGCGCGTATCGCATCGGCATGGTGTTCGGCGGCGGCTTGCTGCTCTACGTCTACGCCAGGCTCGGCTCCGCGACGATGTTCCTGTCGATGTCCATGCTGTTGCTGCTGAGTTCGATGCCGGTGCTGTGGCTGCGCCTCGGCAAGGCCGACGCGGCGGCGGCGCGCACGTCTGCACGCGAACTCGCGGGGGGCTGGTGGTTGCGCCTGCGCGAGCCCGGCGTGATCGGCTTCGTCGCGCTGATCGCGGCCTACAAGTTCGGCGACACCATGGGCGCTTCGCTGGTCGGCCCGTTCATGCGCGACTACGGTTTGAGCAAGGAGGCGATCGCGATCATCAAGGGCAGCGTCGGATCGAGCTGTGGCCTGGCGGGCGCGGCGCTCGGCGGCTGGCTCGCGTTCCGCCTGCCGCGGCGCACGGTGCTGCTCGCGTTCGGCATCGCGCAGACCGCGAGCCTGGCGCTCTACGCAGCCGCGGCCCAGCGCATCGGCGGCGAGCCGATGATCTGGGCTGCCTGCATCGCAGAACACCTGCTCGGCGGCATGGCGACGGTCGCGCTGTTCGCCCTGATGATGGACGCGAGCGATGCGCGGCACGCCGGCACCGATTACAGCCTCTACGCCTGCGCGATCGTCTGCGTGCAAGGCGTCGCCGGATTCGTCGGCGCGGCGATCGGCGATGCCGGCGGCTACACGCTGGTGTTCATCGTCTCGACGGTGGCGTCGGCGCTCGGCTGCGCTGCGCTCGTGGTCGGACTCGATCGCGGCGTCGGACCCGGCTTGCTGCGCGACGTCTGGGCCGTGCGTTCGAGCACATGAACTACCTCGTCCACCTGCTGATCGCCGATCGCGTCGGTGCCGATCTGGCCGGCGCCGTACTCGGCGATTTCGTGCGCGGCTCCGACCTCGCCCGCTTTCCGCAGCCGATCGCCGATTCGATCCGCCTGCACCGGCGCATCGATGCGCTGACCGACCATCATCCGCTGCGACTCGCGGCCGTCGGACGCTTCATCGCGGGGCCGCGGCGCTATGCGCCGGTGATCCTCGACGTGCTGAGCGATCACGCGCTCGCAATCGAGTGGGCGCGCTATTCAGCAGACGATTTCACGCATTTCTGCGAGCGATGCGCGATCGCAGTGGCCGATGCCAGCGACTGGTTCGAAGGCCCACGCAAACCGGACAGGCCGGGCTTCACAGCCCTGCTGCAAAGTTACGCGGAACCCGCGGGCATCGACCTGGCGCTGCGGCGCATCGCGCATCGGCTCAAGCGAGCACAGCCGATGCGCGACGCCAGCGCCGGATGGCGCGCGCATCTGCCTGCACTTTCGGCCGAATTACCGGAGCTTCTGGGCGATCTGATCGCCGCAGCGAGCAGGTTTCAAACTCAGGCCGCAGGCCGGTAACCGTCGCGCCAGCGCATCGCGCCTTTATTGCCGTTCACCGTTCACGCCCGCATCGTCACAATCGGCACAGCTCTCTTCTCACCGACGACCATGACCGACACCCCGATCGCCCTGCGCAGCTGGAACACGCTGTCGAAGCTGCCGCTCGGTGCGCAGCTGTTCACGCGCGCCATCTGCATGAAAGCGCCCTACTTCGCGAGCATCAAACCGCGCTTCGTCGAACTCGCGTTCGGCCATTGCGTGGCGACCGTGAAGAAACATCGCGCCATCACCAATCATCTCGGCGGAGTGCACGCGATCGCGCTGTGCAATCTGGCCGAACTCGTCGGCGGCATCATGACCGAGGCCAGCGTACCGACGACGCATCGCTGGATTCCCAAAGGCATGACGGTGGAATACCTCAAGAAAGCCAACACCGACGTGCGCGGCATCGCGCGCTTCGACAAGGAGCCGGTGTTCGGCGATCAGGGCTTCGAGCTGCCTGCGCATGTCGAGATCGTCGATCGCGCAGGCGATGCGGTGTTTCGCGGGGTGATCACGATGTGGGTTTCACCCAAGCGCAAACCCTAGCCCGCCGCGGCCACCGAGAAGAACGGAAACAGGCCCAGCGCGAGGCAAGCGATCAGCATCACCACGAAGATGCCCAGCGCCCACTTGAGCGTGTAACGCTGATGGTCCGCGAACTCGACGCCGGCCAGGCCGACGAGCAGATATGTCGATGGCACCAGCGGACTCAGCAGATGCACGGTCTGGCCGACCAGCGAAGCGCGGCCGATCTCCGCGGCGCTGATGCCATAAGCTCTGGCCGCATCCGCAACGATCGGTAGCACGCCGTAGTAGAAGGCGTCGTTGGACATGAAGAACGTGAACGGGACACTCGCGATCGCGGTGATCGGCGCCAGATAAGGCCCCCAGGCCTGGGGCAGCACGGCGAGGAAGCTCTTCGACATCGCCTCGACCATGCCGGTGCCCGACAGGATGCCCGTGAACACACCGGCCGCGAAGATCATCGCCACCACGGGCAAGGCATTCTGTGCATGAAACGACACGCGCTCGCGCTGCAGATCGAGCTGCGGATAGTTGATGATCACCGCAAGCGTGAAGCCGATCATGAACAGCACCGGCAGCGGCAACCGGCCGATGATCAGCGCCGCGAGCAGCGCGATCGTGAGCAAGGCGTTGATCCACAGATTCTGCGGACGGCGCAATCGCGCTTTGTCGGAGGCGGTCGATGCGGCACCCGACTCATCTGCATCAGGCTGCGCATACGCGCTGTCCTGCGGCAGGCGAACGCGTGCGATACGGCGGCGTTCTGACAGGCCGATGAAGTACGCGAGCACCGCGAGCGCGACCAGGCTGACGCCCATCGCCGGAATCATCGGCACGAACAATTCGCCCGCATCGAGATGCAGCGTCGCCGCAACGCGAGCGGTCGGCCCGCCCCAAGGCAGCAGATTCATGATGCCGCCCGCGAGGATCGTCACACCGGTCAGCGCGAGCGCGTTCATGCCGAGCCGCTTGTACAAGGGCAGCATCGCGGACACCGTGATCATGTACGTGGTGGAGCCATCGCCGTCGAGCGAGACCACCGCCGCGAGGATCAGCGTACCCATCACGACCTTCAGCGGGTCGCCCTTCACCACCGCGAGGATGCGCGAGACGATCGGATCGAACAGGCCCGCGTCGATCATGATGCCGAAGTACAGGATCGCGAACGTGAGCATCACGCCGGTGGGCGCGAGCTTCTTGATTCCGTCGAGCATCATGTCGCCGAGCCCGGCCTGGAACCCCGCCGCCAGCCCGAACAGAATCGGGATCAGGATCAGAGCCGTGAGCGGCGACAGCCGCTTGCTCATGATCAGGAACATGAAAGTCGCCACCATGCCGAAACCCAATGCGGTCAGCATGTCTTGTCTCCTCGTCGTCGCGCCATTCTTTATGAGCACCATTACGTATTCGCACGCAATGCCACTCTCGATTTTGCGCCAGCTTTTTCCGGCGTCTGCAGCGAGTCTAGGAACGGCTGCCTGTCATCGACCTGTCAGCGTTGTGCGGGCAGGCCTTCGTGCTGCATGGCCGCATCCCAGGTTTCCAGGAAATGCCGGCGCTTGAGCGCGTCGAGATAGACGAGCAAGCCGGGGCCGAGCGGAATCGCGCGTTCGGTCGCTCCGGCGCCCGCCGGTGTATCGCGGCTGTCGGTATCGATGCGCAACGGCGGCAGTGGCGATTGGCCCGCCATGAAGCGCTGGCCTTTGAGCGACAGTAGGTAGTCGACGAAACGCCGCGCGGCGCCGACGCGCCTGGCCGTGCGCGGAATCATCACCGTGCGCATGAGCACCTGCGTGTAGTCCGCGAGCGGCATGATGCCGATCGGCGCGCCTGCGTCGATGTGCTTCTGCGCATAGGCGCCGAGCACGTTGTAGGCGAGCACGATCTCGCCACGGGCGACTCGATCGAGCAAGGCGCGTGATTGATCGAGCAGCACCGCCTGATTGTCCCCGAGCGCCGCGGTCAGTGCGCCTGAAATGCTGCTGAGCCGCGCATCCTGGCTCGCAAGCAGGTAGCCGATACCGCTGCGCCGCACGTCGTAAGTGCCGATCCTTCCACGCAGCGGACGCTCGGGGTCGCGCAGCAGGGTCAGCAATTCGTAACGCGTGCGTGGCAGCTTCTTCACGTCCATGAGCTTGCGGTTGTAGACGAGAACCGCAGGCTCGTAGCTGTAGCCGAACAGTTCGTCGCGCCACTGCGCCCATGTCTGCAAGGCCCGAGTCTGCTCGGAGACATAGGTTTGAGCCCAACCGTCGTTGACGAGCTGGACCTGCAAATCCATCGCCGAACTCATGATCACGTCGGCACCGTCTTCGCTGTCCTTTCCGCGCAGGTAGTGCTCGCGCAGCTTCAGCGTCGTGAACTCGTGATAGCGCACGGCCAGATCCGGATTGGCCTGCAGAAAATCGGCGACGATCGGCTCGACATCGACCGTGTCGTTGGCGCCGAACAACGAAAGCGTCGTCGTCGGCCGGCCTTGCGCTGGCGAGAACAGCGTCACGTCGCCCGGGTCTGCGGCGGCCATCTGCGGCAACAGCGCAAGCCCGACGATGACCAGCGCGCGCCTCATGCCGAGCCTCGTGGAAGCTCGATGCGGATGCGCAAGCCACCGCCTTCGCGATCGTGCAAGCTCACCGTTCCTCCATGGCTCTCGGCGACGCGGCGCACGATGGCCAGGCCCAGGCCGGCTCCGCCGGGTTTCGCCGTGCTGCCGCGGGAAAAGCGTTCGAATACCGTTGCGCGCTCGGCTTGTGCGATACCGGGCCCTCGATCGGCCACTTCGATGCGATAAGCCGAACCGTGCGCGTAGAGCCGCAGCGCCAGGTCCGGCTCGTTCGCGGGTGCTTCGCCGCAGCCATAGCGCAGCGCGTTATCGACGAGATTCTTGATCGCCTCGCGCAGCATCATCGCATCGCCCTGGATCTGCGCGTCCTCCGCTTCGCAATCGAAGCGCACGCGCAAATCGGCATCGGCGCGCGGAAGGCTGTCGCGCAGCGCCTGGCGCACGACATCGGCGAGCAGCACCTCGTCGAAGCAACGCAGATCGGCACGGTGAATCACCGCAGCGTCGCTGAGCAATTGATTGACCAGCCGCGTGAGCCGCGTGGCCTGGTCTTCGACCACGACCACCGCCCGTCTTTGCCGCTCGACATCGTCTTCGTCGAGCGCGTTCTGCGCCTGCGCACGCAGGATCGCGAGCGGCGTGCGGATCTGGTGCGCGGCTTCGGCGATGAACGCGCGCAGAGTGGCGATGTTGAGCGAGAGCCGGCCCATGAAGCGATCGAGCGCATGCACCATCGCCGTCATTTCGACGGGCACCGGCGCCGACACCGGCGACAGATCGGACGGTGAACGCGATAGCAGCTCCTGTTCGATGCGCCGCAACGGCCGCAGCGCGCGATAGACACCGAGCCAGACCGCGCCGAGCGCGAGCAAGGTGAGCGCCGCGATCGGCAGCACCGAGCGCAACACGATGTCGCGCGCGAAAGCTTCGCGCGCACGCCGGGTTTGGCCGATCGGCACGGTCGCCCAGCCGCGCAGGCCCGGTGCTGCGATCCAGCGGCGCAGCATGGCGAAGCGTACGGTTTCGCCGCTGTATTCGGCATCGAAGAACAACGGCGCCTCACCGGCCGGAGTGCGTTTTGGCCACGGCAGATCGCCCTGCCCGGTGACCAGATCACCCTGCGGTCCGGCGATGCGATAGAACACGCGATCCTCGGGCGCCTGCGACAAGGAACTCAGTGACGAATACGGCAGATCGACGCTCAGCTCGCCTTGAATCACCGTGAGCGCTTCGACGATCGACAGCGCCGATGCGGTCAACAGGCGATCGTATGAAAGGTTCGCGGCGCGCGCGCCGTAAGCGCGTGCTGCGGCGAACACGAGCAGCATGCTGATCACGAACACGCCGCCGATGATCGTGAGCAGGCTTCGCCTTATCGAAGGGCTATGCAACGCGCGCGCTCTATTCGTTGACCGGATCGGCCGCAGCTTCGACGATATAGCCCACACCGCGCACGGTGACGATGCTCAAGGGCGCTCCTTCGAGCCTCTTGCGCAGACGCGCGATGTAAAGCTCGATCGCATTCGGCCCGGCCTCATCGTTGAAGCCGAACAAGTGCTCGGCGATGGTCTCCTTGCTCGTGACCTTGCCGATGCGGCCGATCAGGATTTCGAACAGCCGGTATTCGCGATTCGGCAACTCCAGATTGCGTCCATCGAGCAGGGCGCGCTTGGAAGCGCGATCGAACACCAGCGCTCCGATACGCGTGATCCCCGCCGCCACATCCTGCCGCCGACGCAGCAAGGCACGCACGCGCGCATCGAACTCGCGAAAATCGAAAGGCTTGGGCAGGTAATCGTCCGCTCCGATATCGAGCGCCTGCACCCGGTCTTCGATCTCGGAGCGCGCGGTCAGCATCAGCACCGGCGTCTTGTCGCCACGCGAGCGCAACTCGGTCAGCACCGAAAAGCCGTCGCGCTTGGGCAAGCCGATATCGAGCACGATGGCGTCGTAGCGCTGATACGACAGCACCGCGCTCGCGCCTTCGCCATCGCGTTGCCAGTCGACCGCATGACCAGCGCGGCGCAGGCGGGTCTCGATCGCCCCGGCGAGTTCGGCTGCGTCTTCCACCAACAAGATTCTCACGTTCGGACCTGTCCGCTGCGCCTGCGATGGACGACAGCTTAGTGACAGACTCCGAACCTAGTCTAGGCACCTCCCGCAGCGACGCAGTTTTTCGAAAGACGTCGCGCGTCTGGAGGAGAAGGCAGATGAAGATTCGCAGCATCGCGGCGCTTTGCGGGTCATTTTTGATCTCGGTCACTGCATTCGACGCGCACGCAGTCGAGGTGCGGACCAACCCCGGCATCCGGGTGCAATCCGATGACGGCATCTTTTCCGCCTATGTCGGCGGCCGCATCCTGATGGACGGCGCGCTCTACGACAACGACGACATCGGCCCCGGAAACGTGCCCGGCATCCAGGCGCGACAGATGCGCATCGAAGTCGGCGGCAGCGCCTACGGCTGGAACTTCACGACCGAGATGGAGTTCGCCGATAACGTGCCGGAGCTCATGCTCGGCTTCGTTTCGACGCAGATCGGGCAAGCCGAATTTCGCATCGGCCACATCCTGCCGTACATGACGCTCGATGCGCGCAACAGCTCGTTGCAGGTGACGTTCACCGAGCGCGCACTGCTCACGAGCATGCTCTGGCCGATCTATCGCTGGGGCATGGCGTACACCGGATTCACCGACAAAACCTTCTATCACGCGTCGGTCTACAACCTCGACAACGACGACAGCAAGACCACCGACGGCTGGGGCGCGATCACGCGCATGGGCTTCGACCCGGCCTACAGCGATCGCTCGTCGCTGCACTTCGGTGGCGGCTTCGCGGTCGAGCGATACGGCTACAGCAACGCGCTCGACGAAGAGACCGGCGAGCACGAAGCGCAGGGCGTACGATTGCGCCTGCTACCGGCCGGACGCATCGCCACCGACAGCCGCGTGACGATGATCGAGATCAACAACGGCCGTCGCGTCGATGCGTACAAGTTCGCGCTCGAAACCTCCGGCAGCCGCGGCCGCTGGTCGTATCAGGCCGAATACGGCCGCGGCATTTACGACGACGGCATCGAAGAAGGCGAGCTCTCCGGCTACTACGGCTACGTGAGCTATTTCCTCACCGACGACACCCGCCCCTACGATCACAAGCTCGGGCGCTACGTGCGCGTACGACCGAAAGGCTCGCACGGTGCGTTCGAGATCGCGGCTCGCTATCAGCATGCGCACGGCGAGCAGGGACCGAGCGGCGCCGCGCTCACGCGCGACATCGATATCGACGCGGTGTCGGGCGTCATCAACTGGTATCGCAATCCCTTCGTCCGCTTCACGCTGGACATCACCCACGCCCGCACCGAAGATGCCGTGGCCCAGGCCCGGCTCGACGCCACTACCACCGCGACGTTTCGCGTTCAGCTCGACTACTGATGCTTCAATGCCTCAGCGTCAGGCGCGCGCCATCGACTAAAGAAAAAATGGAACACCTGACTCAGTTGGCCCTGGACTCCGAACTGCTGCTGACCATCGCGCAGATCATCCTCATCGACATCCTGCTCGGTGGCGACAACGCCGTGGTCATCGCCCTGGCCTGCCGCAGGCTGCCGCCCGATCTGCGCAACAAGGGCATTTTCTGGGGCATGTTCGGCGCCATCGCGCTGCGCGTGCTGCTGATCTTCTTCGCGCTGCAGTTGTTCACGCTGCCGTTTCTGAAGATCGTCGGCGCGCTGCTGCTGTTCTGGATCGGCATCAAGCTGCTCGCACCCGATGGCGACGACGATCACGCCGACATCCAGGGCAGCTCGCATCTGCTCGGCGCGATTCGTACCGTCATCGTCGCCGACGCGGTCATGAGCATCGACAACGTCGTCGCCATCGCCGGCGCGGCCGATGGACACATCGGCCTGGTCGCATTCGGCATCGCGATCAGCGTTCCGATCATCGTCTGGGGCAGCAAGCTGGTGCTCGCGCTGATGGATCGCTTCCCGTTCGTGATCACGCTCGGCGGTGCCTTGCTCGGCTGGATCGGCGGCGAGATGTGGCTCGGCGACGCTTACCTCGCGCCACGAATCGGCGCGCTGCCGCAATGGGCGCATTACGCGTCGGCAGCCGCCGGAGCGCTGCTCGTGGTGGCGATCGGCAAGCTGCTCGCGCGGCGCCGAGGCGCCTGATCGCCAAGCTCAGCGCTTGGACGCGTATTCCTGCTTGAACGCTTCGATGAGCTGATCCTTCTGCACCCAGATTTCCCCGAGCCAGAGCTGGAAGCGCTTGCGGTACTCCGGGTCGCTCTCGTAGCTGCCGGTGTAGAACTCGTGCGGCACCGTGAGCTGGCGCACTTCGACGACGACGCGACGCACCTTGCCCGACAGCAGGCCCCACAAGCCCTCGACGCCATCGGGATAGACGATGGTGACGTCGAGCATCGAGTTCAGGCGCTCGCCGAGCGCGGACAGCGCGAACGCGAAGCCGCCGGCCTTGGGTCGCAGCAGATGGCGGTACGGCGATTGCTGGCGCGCGCGTTTTTCTTCCGTGAAGCGCGTGCCTTCGAGGAAGTTCAGCACCAGGCCCGGCTGGTTGCGAAAACGTGCGCAGGCGCGGCGCGTGGTTTCGAGATCGGTGCCCTTGAGCGCGGGGTTCTTCTTGATCTGCGAAGGCGTGTGCCGCTTCATGAACGGATAGTCGAGCGCCCACCAGACCGGGCCGAGCACCGGCACCCAGATCAGCTCCTGCTTCAGGAAGAACTTGAAGAACGGCGCGCGCCGGCCGAAGGCCTTGACGAGCACCATGATGTCGTTCCAGGTCTGGTGATTCGAGCAGACCAGGTACTGCCCGTCGGGCTTCACGTCGGCGTGGATGCGCAACTCGTGCTCGACGCCGATCAGGTGCTGGATGAACCAGGTGTTGCAGAACGCCCATTGCTGCGCGAGCCAGGCCATCAGCCGCGAGATGCGATCCCGTGCGCGCGAACCTTCGGGCGTCAGCAGCTTGAACAGAATCCCGACGTAGACCGGCACCGCCCAGAACAAGGTATTGACGGCCAGCAGCAGCGACATGATGGTGCCCAGTAGAAAGCCGGGCAGAAAGCGGAGCATGCGATTTCCCCTCGAAACGTCTTTCGCCGCGATCTGGCGCGGCGGCACCGGATCGTGGTCCGGCGCTTGGTGAATGAACCGACGCGCCAGCCGGGCGGCGGGTTCGCCGAAACCTTACTGAAGTTGGCTGCCCTGCTGCAGCGAGGCGCGCACCTTGCCGCTCTGGTCGATCAGGCGCAGCGAAGCGAAGTTCATCTGCGGCAGCCGCACGAGCGAGCACGGGCTCGTGATCGCCTGCGTGCTGGCGGCACCCGGCGAAGGCTCGAACACGGTCGCGCGCAGCACCAGGATGTCGTCCTTGAGCCCGGCCTGGCGGCTTACCGCGATGCCGTAGCCGCCACTGTTGCGCTGACCCAGGTCGGCCACCACGTAGGGCCCAAGCGGCAACTCGACATCGCCGCTCAGCGAAACGCCGCGCGTGGCCTCCCAGGCCTTCACCGCCGCCGAATCGGCGAGCAGGGTCAGAGCGCTCGCTTCACCCGGAGCGTTGCAGTAGCTGTCGCTGTCGACTTCGCTGACGATGACCTGGTTTTCCTTGGCCGAAAACCAGCTCGAAAAATCAGGCATCTCGGGCACCCAGCGCGACGACGAGGCGCAGGCGGTCAGCAGCAGTGTGGACAGCGCCGCGCAGAGGCCGGCTTTCCATCCGGAATCGAAAGAGGTCATGGCGTTCGAAGCTTAAAATTTCAGGCCGGATGCTAACGTAATGCGGTGAACAAGTCCGCCACGCCCACCTCCGCCCGCGATCACCGCCTCGACCTCGGCGAGCTGCTCGACGCGCTCGTCGCCGACGGGCTCGTCGACGCTTCGGCCGCGCAGGCGCTGCGCCAGCAGCCGCCGCAGCGACGGCATCCGCTGCAGATCATCGCCGAGTGCGACTGGACGCTGCCTGCCGAGCCTTCGCTGCGGCTCACGCTCGATCGGCTCATGAGCTGGCTGTCCGAGCGCAGCGGCCTGCCCTGGCAGCGCATCGATCCGCTGTCGCTCGACGTCGCCCGCATCACCCAGCTGGTGCCGTACGCCTACGCGGCGCGCGCGCGCATCCTGCCGCTCAAGGTCAGCGCGACCGAGGTCGTCATCGCCACTGCCGAGCCGTACTGGCAGGAATGGGAGCGCGAGCTCGCCCCGCTGCTCAAGCGCGAGATCAAGCGCGTGCTCGCCAACCCCACCGAGCTCGATCGCTACATCGTCGAGTTCTATGCGCTTGCGCGCTCGGTGAAGGCTTCGGCCGACGAGCGCGGACGCCTCGCGCCGGGCAGCGTGCAGAACCTCGAGCAGCTCACCGAGCTCGGGCGCAGCGGCAAGCTCACGGCCGACGATCAGCACGTGGTCGGCATCGTCGACTGGCTGCTGCAATACGCGTTCGAACAGCGCGCGAGCGACATCCACCTGGAGCCGCGGCGCGAACGCGGCAACATCCGCTTTCGCATCGACGGCGTGCTGCACGAGGTCTATCAGGTTCCGGCGTCGGTGATGCCGGCGGTGACCAGCCGCCTGAAGATCCTCGGCCGGCTCGACGTGGCCGAGAAGCGCAAGCCGCAGGACGGACGCATCAAGACGCGCGCGCCGGGCGGCAAGGAGATCGAGCTGCGCGTCTCGAGCCTGCCGACGGCCTTCGGCGAGAAGATCGTCATGCGCATCTTCGATCCCGAAGTGCTGTTGCGCGATTTCTCGCAGCTCGGTTTCTCCAGCGAAGATGCACCGCGCTGGCAGCAGATGATCCGCCAGCCGCACGGCATCATCCTGGTCACCGGCCCGACCGGCTCGGGCAAGACGACGACGCTCTATTCCACGCTGCGCCAGCTCGCCACGCCCGAGGTCAACGTCTGCACGATCGAAGACCCGATCGAACTCGTCGAGCCGAGCTTCAACCAGATGCAGGTGCACGCGGCGATCGATCTCGGTTTCGCGGCCGGCGTGCGCGCGCTGCTTCGACAGGATCCGGACATCATCATGGTCGGCGAAATTCGCGATCTGGAGACCGCCGAGAACGCGATCCAGGCCGCGCTGACCGGGCATCTGGTGCTGTCGACGCTGCATACCAACGATGCGCCGAGCGCCGTCACGCGCCTGCTCGAACTCGGCGTCGCGCCGTATCTGGTCAAGGCGACCTTGCTCGGCGTGCTCGCGCAGCGGCTGGTGCGCCAGCTGTGCCCGCATTGCAAGAGGCCGGTGGCGCCGAACGCGACGCAGTGGAGCGAGCTCACCGGCCGCTGGCCGCTCGCGTTGCCCGCGCAAATCCACGAGCCCGCGGGCTGTCTCGAATGCCGCGAAACCGGTTATCTGGGCCGCTGCGGAATCTACGAGATCATGCCGCTGTCACCCGGCATCAAGGCGATGATCGGCAACGACACCGACCTGGGCGCCCTGCGCGCGGCTGCGTTCCGCGATGGCATGACCCCGCTGCGCATCGCCGGCGGACAGCAGGTGATCGCCGGTAACACCTCGATCGCCGAAGTGCTGCGCAGTTCGCCGGAGCCGCAGACGGAATGAGCCGCTCTGCATTCCTCTCCCTCAGGGAGAGGGTTTCGCAGAACGATCAGAACTGATACCGAAGGAACGCCTGCGAATAATCGCGATCGCGATACAGGTTGGTGTAGCCGCCGCCCCAGAACCAGGCGTAGCCGAGCCCGAGCGAGAGGCCGTCGCGATAGCGCGTTTCAACCACCACCTGGGCCTGCTTGCGATCCTCGACGAAGTTCTCGGCCGGTCCCGGCGCGGTGCCGTTGACGTCGTGGCCGAACAAAATGAACGGCTGGATGCTGATGCCCGGCAACACGCTTTCGTACTTGATGATCGCGATCAGGCGATACCCCCACGAGAACTTGTCGACCAGATCGTCGAGATTGGCCTGATGCGGGTTGAAGCGCGCGCCGTCCGGGCCGATGCTGCAGGTCGGGTTCGTCGAACAGGCCTGGCGCGAGCCATCCGCGCCGCTGCCGTCGGCACCGGCGCTCGCGTGGTAGTAGACGCCGGGCGATTCGATTTGCAGGCGATCGTAGGACGGCAAGCCCGGAACGTGCGTCGCGCCCACTTCACCGACGATCTGGATCTGGTCCGCGCCGATCGGGTTTTCGGTGGAGCTCAGCACACGCGTGAGGCCGAGGTTGTACTGCAGCACGTCGAAGCGCTCGTAGCCGCGGATATAGCTGTTGGCCGGATTGTTGCCGATGGCGCCGCCGCGATACGGAATGATGAAGCTCGGGAACGAACGCGCCGAACCCGGCGCGCCGCCGACGATCAGGTTGATGGTGTCGTTGTAACCCTCGACGCCCGGGCCCGGAATGAAGTCGCTGCTGCCATAGGTGATCTGGTTGCCGTTGGCGTCGATGCCGCGACCCGCGGTGGTGCCCGCGCAGCCGAGATCGCGGTCGTGGCAGCGCGTCAGCGACGGCCCCGCGGCGGCGAATTCGAGATCGGTGATCGCCACCTGCAGCGGCAGGTTCGGCCGGTACGCGATTTCACCCTGGAACGAGTAGTCGCCGTAAGCCGTGTTGAAGCTCACGCCGTAGAGCTGGATGTTCTCGGGATAATCGAAGAACACTTCGCCCGTATCGAGCGGCACTGCGTCGGACATCGGCTGGCCGGGGTTGGGCACGATCGCCGCGAGCAGGCCGCCGAGATCGGTGCCGAGATCGGCGAGCGAGGCCGGGTTGCTCGCCACCATGATGCCCGCCTGCTGCAACACCGCCGCGAGCGACTGCGCGTTGTACGCCGGCAGGTTGTTGCAGTACTTGAAGAACTCGAGCGTGTTGGTCGCGTCCTTGCCGTAGGCATTGCCGCCGGCTCGCGCGCAGCTCGCGTCGACCGAATTGAAGCTCACGTACGGCAGGCGCGAGTGGTAATTCATGAAGTAGAAGCCGAACTCGGTGCCGCTGTTGATGTTCTCGGCGTAGTACTTGAGCGAGAAGCCGAACTGCCCGCCGTTGCGCGGCTCCAGATCGCGGCCGCGCTGCGCGCGCGTGGTGGTCGGCGTGATCAGCGCGAGCGGGCTGTTGAGCGGATGACCGAGCGCGTCGCTGTCGTCGGCGGAGCCGCCGAAGCTCAGGTTCGCGTAATCGCCGGCGTTGTTGGTGCCGAGGTCGGCGAACGACATGTAGCTGCCGGTGGCCGGCGCTTCCAGCGGACGCCATTCGAACTGGTAGAACACTTCGTACTGGATGTTCGCGAAGGCATCGCCGCTGAAGGTCAGCATGCCGACCGGCTGGAACACTTCCTCGAGCTGCTGGCCGACGCGATAGAGGTTGTTGGCATTCGGCGGATTGATCTGGTTGAGGCTGTTGACGACCAGCGTGGTGCTCTCGCCCCAGTTCAGATTCTGGCGGCCGACTTTCCAGTTGATGGTCTTGCCTTCCCAGATATCGAAGGAGCCGAACAGGTTCAGGTCCATGAGCTGGAAATCGGTGCCGATCTGCCGCAGCGTCTCGCCGTCGCTGCGCTTGATGCGTTCGTAGCCGCCCGGGCCGTAGACGCGATCGAAGTAGCGGTTGGCGACGTTGCCGGTTCCCGAAAAACCCACACGGTCGGCGTTTCCGGGCGTGATGATGTTGGGCCGCGTTTCGTCGAAGTTGTTGTTGACGGCGTCGTAGAAATACAGCCAGCGCGCGAACAGGCCTACATCGCCCCAATGCAGCGTGAGGTCTTGCGTGGCCTTGGCGACGGCCTGGGTGACGTCGCCCTTGTCGTAGTTGAGATTGCCGTCGTCGGCGCGCATGCCCGAGGCGCCCGGCGCGGCGACGAGCCTCTCGGCCGGAAAGATCTGGTCGCGGAACACGGCCTGGCAGGACTGGTAATTGACCCCGCCGACGATGCCGCAGACGTTCGGATCGAGGTTGCTCTTGGCGACCAGGTTGTCCGCACGGCTTTCCATGCGCCAGGCCGCGCCGACCGTGAGATTGGTGTTGAGAGTGCCGCTGATCTCGCCGAGGCTGACATCGAGTGCGCGAGCCGGCCCCGATGCGCCCAGCAGCACCACTCCGAGAACGATCGCGCAGGCACCCGCGCCGCCTGCGTGCATCGACCGACGCTTCAAGCGAACTCCCTTCATCCGAGTCTCCTTCTCGTGAGCGTCGGATTCTAGGCGGGTTCAGTGCAAAGTCGGTTTGACTCTCGCGCCGCTGCGCAATGGCAAAAATGTCGATCCGCACCGATCGCACATACGCTGCGATCGATCACAGTCATGGTGATCGGACGGTGCCGGATGGCGATGGATCGCAGTGGCGGCGATGGCCGCCACTGCGCAGAAAACTCAGATGCGACCGAGCGCCCGATGCGCGATGTCGCGGCGGAACTGCAACCCGCGCCAGCTGATCTTGTCGACCGCCGCATACGCCGTCGCACGCGCGGTCGCGATATCGCGACCCTTGGCGACGACGCACAGCACGCGGCCGCCGGACGTCACCACCTGGCCATCGCGCTCGGCGGTGCCGGCGTGGAAGACTTTGGCGGCGCCGAGATCGGCGTCGAGGCCGTTGATGACATCGCCCTTCTCGACCGTGCCCGGATAGCCCGCCGCTGCAAGCACCACGCCGATCGCCGGCTCGGCGCTCCAGCGCACGTCCACCTGATCGAGCTTGCGATCGAGTGCCGCCTGCAGCAGATCGAGCAGGTCGGATTCCAGGCGAACCATGATCGGCTGCGTCTCCGGGTCGCCCATGCGCGTGTTGAATTCGAGCACCTTCACGCGCTCCTGCTTGTCGATCATCAGGCCCGCGTACAGAAAGCCCGTGAACGGCCGGCCTTCGGCGCGCATGCCGGCCAGCGTCGGCTCGATGACTTCGCGGCAGACGCGCTCGTAGACGGCCTGCGTCACCACCGGCGCCGGCGAATACGCACCCATGCCGCCGGTGTTCGGGCCCTGGTCGCCATCGAAGATGCGCTTGTGGTCCTGCGAGGTTTCGAGCGGCACGTACTGCGATTCGCCGGCGACGACGATGAAGCTCGCCTCTTCACCGTCGAGAAAATCTTCGATCACCACGCGGGCGCCGGCCTTGCCGAGCAGGCTGCCGCCGAGCATGTCGCGCACCGCGGCAGCGGCCTCTTCGACCGTGGTCGCAACGACCACGCCCTTGCCCGCGGCGAGGCCGTCGGCCTTGACCACGATCGGGGCGCCGCGCTCGTCGATGTAGGCGAGCGCCGCATCGACATCGGTGAAGACCTGGTACTGCGCGGTCGGAATCCTGTGGCGGGCGAGGAAATCCTTCGAGAAGGCCTTCGACGCTTCGAGCTGGGCGGCATCGCGGCTGGGCCCGAAGATGCGCAGGCCGGCGGCCTCGAATGCATCGACCACGCCGAGCGAGAGCGGCACTTCGGGGCCGACGACGGTCAGGCCCACCTGCTCGCTGCGCGCGAGCGCGACGAGCCCGGCGATGTCCTCGACGGCGACGTTGACGTTGCGGCAGCGAGCCTCGCGTGCGGTGCCCGGGTTGCCCGGAGCGACCACCACCTCGTTGACGTTCGGAGACTGCGCGAGCTTCCACGCCAGCGCGTGCTCGCGCCCGCCCGAACCGATCACCAGAACCTTCATCGCTGCCTTCGTCATCCGTAATCCCCGCCTGTGAGCCCGCTACGGCGCGCCGGAGAGGGCGCCGGAAAAGGCGCATAGGGTAGCGAATGCGGACAGGCGAGTCGCCCGGCGCGGCGGCGTCTCGGCCTTCGGGCGCGCTCAGTCGCGCGAGCGGCGATTGCCCTGGCGACGCTCGGGCGTACCGGGCGGCGGGCCGATGTCCTTCTTGCGACGATCGCCGCGCTCGCCCTCACGTCGCTCGAAACGACGCGTGCTCTTGGGCTTCTTTTGCTCCGGGGAACCCTCGCTGTTGGAGCCCGAGGCGAAGAACAGCGTGTACACGAGATAAAGCAGCACGATCGCCCCGAGCCCGTACAACCCCATCTCCAACAGCATGGTCAGCATCGTTTCATGGCTCCCTGATTGATCCCTCATTATTGCGGATTGCCCGGCCCGGCACCCGCCATGCGAGCGGACGGAAACTGGACCGGCGATCGACCGGGGCGCGCTATCATTCGCCCCTTCTTTCGCCCGCCGACGCCTTCAGCATGTCCAACGCTCCCGCTTCCGCGCTGTTCGAATCCTCCATCGACAGCCTGCCCCGCCTGCATCGCGGCAAGGTTCGCGACATCTACGCCGTCGGCGATGCGCACATGCTCATCGTCACCAGCGACCGGCTCTCGGCCTTCGACGTGATCCTGCCCGACCCGATTCCGGGCAAGGGCGCGGTGCTGACCGCGCTGACCGAATTCTGGATGCGCCGTTTCAGCAGCCTGCTGCCCAATCAGATGGCGCCCGAAATGCGCCTCGTCGATTGGCTCAAGCCACACGAACTCGCCCAATGCGAAGGCCGTGCCGTGATCGTCAAGAAGCTCAGGGCGCTGCCGATCGAATGCGTGGCGCGCGGCTATCTGATCGGATCGGGCTGGAAGGATTATCAGGCCACCGGCGCGGTCTGCGGCATCCCGCTGCCGGCGGGTCTGAAGATGGCCGACAAGCTGCCCGAACCGATCTTCACGCCGGCCGACAAGGCCCCGGTCGGCAGCCACGACGAGAACATCGATTACGCCGAAGTCGAGAAGCGCATCGGCGCCGACCTCGCCCGCCAGCTGCGCGACACCACGCTGCGCATCTACGCCGAAGCCTCGGCCTACGCGCTGCAGCGCGGCATCATCATCGCCGACACCAAGTTCGAATTCGGCGTCGACGAGGCCGGCACGCTGCACCTGATCGACGAGGTGCTGACGCCGGATTCCTCGCGCTTCTGGCCCGCCGAGACCTACCAGCCCGGCATCAGCCCGCCGAGTTTCGACAAGCAGATCGTCCGCGATTACCTCGAAACCCTGGACTGGAACAAGCAGGCGCCCGGGCCGCATCTGCCTGACGACGTCATCCGGCACACCGGCGATCAGTACCGCAAGGCGCAGCGCCTGCTGACCGCCTGAGCCGCCAGCTCGACACGACGATGGAGGGGGAGGAGATGACGATGACGATTGCCCTGTGGTGCATCCTGGCGGCCGGTTTCCTGCATTTGCCTTTCGTCGGCGCCGCCAAGTTCGGCGGTGGCCGCTTCGACAACAACAATCCGCGCGACTTCCTTGCCGGGCTCGACGGCTGGCGCAAGCGCGCCAATGCCGTGCAGCTCAACAGCTTCGAGGCGTTTCCGCTGTTCGCGGCGGCGGTCATCGTCGCGCACCTGCTGCACGCCGATCAGGGGCGCGTCGATACGCTGGCATTGGCCTTCCTCGCACTGCGCGTCGTCTATGGCGTGCTCTACCTCGCCAACCTGGCCACGCTGCGTTCGATCGCCTGGATCGGTGCGCAGGCCTGCGTGATCGCGCTGTTCGTGATTTCGGCTTGATCTGGGCGTAGTCTCGCCGCATCGCAAACCAGGACGGCCCGCATGCAGATCAAGATCGAGATCGACCTCAAGCCCGAGGAATTGCGCCGCATCCTCGGCCTGCCCGACGTCGCCGGCCTGCAGGACGACGTCGTACGCTTCCTGCGCAACAAGGTCAGTCAGGCGGGCGAGAATTTCGATCCGTCGGCCGTCATCCAGGGCAGTTTCGACCTGATCAAGCGCACGCCAGGCTGGCGCCGCCTGCGCGACGTGCTCGTGCCCAAGGACGACGACGAGGTGCTTGTCGAAGTCGAAGCCGCCGCCGAGCGGGCGGCGAAAGCCCAGACCGCATCGAGCAAGCGATCCCGCAACAAGCGAGGCACCCCGGCCGCCCGGACCGCGGCAAAGAAAGCGCCGCGCAAGCGTGCGGCACGCAAGGCCCGGGCGACTGCGGATGAAACGCCGGCCTGATCCAGGCGCTCGTTTCAGCAGTGCCCGCGGGTTGAGCCGAAGCCGGCAACCCGCCCTGCATTATCGATCCTCGAACGAACGGCGGGTTACGCGGCCAGGCCGCTGATCCGTCCCGCAGGCGTGATACGGTGCGCCATGCTCGACACCCTCATCATCGGCGGCGGCCACAATGGCCTGGTCTGCGCGGCCTATCTCGCGCGTGCCGGACAGAACGTGCTGGTGCTCGAACGCCGTGGCCTCGTCGGCGGTGCCGCAGTCACCGAAGAACTCGCGCCCGGCTATCGCTGCTCCACCGCGTCCTACGTCATCAGCCTGCTGCTGCCCGAGGTCGAACGCGAGCTGCGCCTGCGCGAGCATGGCTACAAAGTGCTGCCGCGTTCGCCTTCTTCGTTCACGCCCTTCGAGGACGGCCGCTCGCTGCTGATGGGACCGGATGCGGCGCTCAATCATCGCGAGATTTCGAAGTTCTCGAAGCGCGACGCCGAAGCCTATCCGCGCTACGAAGCCTGGCTTTCGCGCATCGCCGAAACGCTCGAACCGACGCTCATGAAAACCCCGCCCGAGCTGCTGCCGATGCCGGGCAGCTGGCGGCGGCGCGGGCTGGCGCACAAGCTGCGCAACCTGCTGCGCGGACGCTCGGTGCTCAAGGCCTTCGAATCGCTCGGCGAAGATCTGCCCGAGGCGATCGAGGTGCTGACCGGCCCGGCGACGCCGATCCTCGATCGCTGGTTCGAGTCGGACGAACTCAAGGGCACGCTCGCCACCGACGCCATCATCGGCACCTTCGCTCCGCCCTCGGCGCCCGGCACCGCCTACGTGCTGCTGCATCACGTCATGGGCATGGCCGGTGGCGCGCGCGGCGTCTGGGGTTATGTCGAAGGCGGCATGGGCGCGCTGACGAACGCGATGGCCGCGTCCGCGCAGCGCTTCGGCGCGCAGATCCGCTGCGATGCGCCGGTGGCCCGCATTCTCGTGCGCGAGGGTCGCGCGGTCGGCGTGCAGCTAGCGGATGGCGAAGTCATCGAAGCGCGGCGCGTGGTCTCGAACGCGACCGCCGCCGTGACCTTCGGCCAGCTGCTGTCCGACGGCGATCTACCCGCACCGTTCGCGGCCGCGGTGAAACGCATCGACTACGCCTCGGCGAGCGTGAAGATCAACCTCGCGGTTTCCGAACTGCCCGATTTCATCGCGCGCCCCAACGAAGGTTCCGCGCCGGGACCGCAGCATCGCGGCACGATCCACATCGGCGCGACGCCCGAGTACATCGAGCGCGCTTACGAAGATGCTCGGCGTGGCGGGCTGTCCGAGCGCCCGGTGATCGAGATGACGATTCCGAGCAGCGTCGACACCACGCTCGCGCCGGCCGGGCATCACATCGTCGGCCTGTTCGTGCAGTACGCGCCATATGCGCTCAAGGGCACCACTTGGGACGAGCAGCGCGAGCGCTTCGCCGATCGCTGCGTGGCCGAGATCACGCGCTACGCACCGAACTTCGAGCGTTCGATCCTGCATCGGCAAGTGCTCGCGCCGCCCGATCTCGAAGCGCGCTTCGGACTCACGGGCGGCAACATCTTCCAAGGCGCGATGCCGCTGCATCAGCTGTTCACGTTCCGCCCGGTGCCCGGCTGGAGCGACTACCGCACGCCGTTGCCAGGGTTGTATCTATGCGGGGCCGCGACGCATCCAGGCGGCGGCGTGATGGGCGCCTGCGGACGCAATGCGGCGCAGGCGATCCTGCAGGACTGACCGGGCCGGCCGGCGCGCACGGCATAATGCGAACCCGACCGAAGCCGCACTTGCCACGCCGGAGCCCGCCATGATTCGATCTCTCGCCCACGCCATCGCCGCAACGCTGCTCGTGCAGGCGGGTTCCAACGCATTCGCGGCCGATGCGGGCGCGCTCACGCGCGACGAGCTCAACCGCTGCGCGACGCAAGTGCAGACGCTGCGCAGCGAATCGGCCCGCCTCACGAGCGAGAGCTTCGACGCCAACGCGCAGAAGTCCGCCTACGATGCCAAGTCGATGCAGCTCAAGGCCGAAGCCGAAGCGCTGAAACCCGATGACATGAAAGGCTCGCTCGCGCTGGCCGAAAAGCAAAAGCAGCACAACGCGGACCTCGCCGCGTTCAACACCAGGATCGCGCAGCTGCGCCAGCAGATCACCGACATCAACGCGGTGCGCACGCAATACGATCGAAACTGTTCCAACCGCCCTTACCGGCGCACCGATTTCCACGGCATGCCCGAGGCCTCGCAGCAGGCGATGCGCGCCGGGCTGTCCGACGTGGCGGTGCCCTACTTCGACGAACCCAGCAAATGACTCAGGCCAGCCAATTCGAAATCCACATGTTCATGGCCGTGGCCCGCGTGGCCAAGGGCGGTCGCTTTCCGGTCGGCGAGCATCACCCGATGCTCGTGCTGCTCCGCCAGCACGCCGGCAGCGATCACGACTTCGACGCCGCCGAAATCGCCGTGCTGCGCGGCGGCTGGACCGAAATCGACTTCACCAAGGCCGGCACGCTGCCGCCCGAAGCCGCCGAGCAGACCGACGAGCCGTTCGCCTCCTGCTATGCCGAAGCGCTGCGCGACGGCAGCTCGCTGATGGTCTACGACACCATCGTCGAGCCCAAGCCGGCCGAGAAGAAAGCGCAGTCGCCCGAGCATCCGCACTGATCGCGTGAGCATCGCCACGTCCGTCGATCCGGCACGCTGCCCACTGTGCGGGCAGCACAACGATTGCAAAATGGCCTGCTCCACCTGCAGCGAAACCTGCTGGTGCACGAAGCTGGCCTTTAGCGAATCGCTGCTCGCGCGCGTGCCGGTCGAAGCCAAGGCGCGCGCCTGCATTTGCCGCCGCTGCGCCGAAGCCAGCGCAGCCGCATCGAGCTCGACAGCCTGAGCCTATCGGCTCGATGAAAAGCTTTTGCTGGCGTACTTGTTGAGAATATCTATCATCCAGGTCACTCCATTTTCAAGGAGCAGACCATGCTCAAGACACTCACCTTCGCCTGCATGCACTTCACGGTGGCGTTCACCGTGGTCTATCTGATGACGGGCAGCTGGGTCACCGGCGGGCTCATCGCGCTCGTCGAGCCCTGCTGCAACACCGTGGGTTTCTACTTTCACGAGAAGCTGTGGAATCGCTTTTCGGCTTCGAGCGCCGGCAACATGACCGCGGCCGTTGCTGCCTGAGTTTTCAGCTGCGCCGCGCAGCCGCGATCGCCCTTCGATGCTGCTGGAACACGTGACGCTCCAGCGCCTGTTGCGCCGCATCGTTCGCGGCCAGCAGTTCGGCTTGCGCGATGCCCGCGCTCACCTGCTCCATGCGCGCGGGCCAGCGCAGCGGTTGCAGCACGAGGGCGTGCAGGTGGACTTCGACGAGGCCGAAGCTGCCGATCGCCGGTGTCTGCGCATCGGCCGGAAAGCTCAGGCTGCGCCAGGACAATTGCAGCGGCTGGCGCGGCGGGCGATCGAGAAAGCGTGGCGCGAGTTCGGCAACCGCGCCGAGCAGCAGATCGAGCTTGGCGTGCAGGCGCTGGATTTCGAGATCCTGCGGCGTCGGCTGCTCGACCGGCACGCCGCGCTCCTCGAACTGCGCGATCTGCGTGAGCACGCGCAGGTTCGCTTCGGACCAGTAGTCGATCGCCGCGGCGTCGAAGGCGCCGTCGACCGCGACCCACCGCATGGGCGCCTCGACGCGATAGCTCAATGGTCCGTCGGCGTTCATGGCATGGAGTTTTTCAGCGGTTTTCCTGCAAGGCAGGATCGATCTGATCCCAGCCGGATTTGATCGTCATGACCAGGCCCGACACCTCCGCGAGCGCATCGGCATCGTGGCTCGCGTTGGCCTGCGTCATGCGCCGCAGCATGTAGTCGTAGAGCGAATCGAGGCGCGCGGAGATTTCGCCTCCGGCCTGGTGATCGAGCACCAGCCGCAGATGCTCGACGATCGCCATCGCACCGTTGATGGCGCGCAACTTGGCGGTCACGTCGCGACGCGCGATCGAGGAGCGTGCGATCGCCAGCCGCTCGAGCACGCCGTCGTACAACATGCTGATGAGACGGTGCGGACTCGCCTCCTCGGCGACGGCGGCCGAAGCGGTCTGGTGGTAGTAGCGCATGCGCGCTGCGGTGGCCATCGAGGGTGACATGCCCGGTTCCTTCAGTGATGCGTCGATGCTTCAAACATCGGCGGATTCGGCGAAAACTGAAGGCTTTGCGAAGGTTTTCACGACTTGAGCTTGTAGCGCTCGTTGTCCATCTGGTCGAGATAGCTCGCGACGTTGTTGTACTTGCTGACGATCGCATCGAGCGAGCTGAACTGCTTGCGGTAGCGTTCTTCCTGCTTGTCCATTCGCGTATCGAGCGCGGTGCGTTCGTCCGCGATCTTGTCGAGCTGATCGTTGAGCACATCGAGCCGCACGTCGATCTGGCCGTCGTCGGCGGTGTAGGCCTTGAGCGTGGCGTTGAGCTGTTCGATCAAGCCGCCGCTCGACGCGAACAGCTTCTGCACCGAGCCGCCATCGGTGGCGAGCGCTTCGGCGAGCTTGGTGGAGTCGATGCTCAGCGAGCCGTCGAGCTTGGCGCTGATGCCGATCTGAGAAAGCATTTTGTAGGTGCCCGATTCGACCGTGCCGGTCATCGCCGAGCGCAGGTTGGTCATCGCCGCGCGCGTGCTCGCATCGCCCATCAGCACGCCGCCGCTCTTGCTGCTCGCATCGTAGGCCGACAGGCTTTTGTAGGTGCTCAGCAACGAGTTGTAGGCATCGACGAAGCTCTTGAGCCCGGCCTTGGCCGCATCGGTATCGGCCGCCACCGTGAGCGTCGCGGTGGTGCCGACCTGCGCCTTGAGCAGGTTGATGCTCACACCGTCGACGACGCCGGTGATCGTGTTGTAGCTGCTCGTGCGCGTGTAGCCATCGACCTTGATCTGCGCGTCGCTGGCGACCTGCAGATCGCTGAAGCTCGTCGCGCCGCTGGTGACCGCCAGCGTGCTCGCGGTGCCGGTGCTCGATGCCGTGAGCACCAGGCGCACGCCGCCGTCTTCCTGCACGAGCGTGGCGGTCACGCCCTTGTTGTCGGCCGCGGTGTTGATCGCATCGCGCAGTCCGGCGACCGTCGTCGTCGCACTCAGTTCGACCGAGAACGACTGGCTGCCGACACCGATCGCGAAGGTGCCCGCGCCGACCGCGGTCGACGACGAGGCGAACGCCGCCGAACCGATCTTGTGCGCCTTGGCCAGCGAGAGTACTTCGATCTGCGTCTGCCCGGCCTGCGCGGTAGTCCCCGCGGTGGCCGTAAACAGGGAATTGTCCGACACCGTCGCGGTGCGCTTGCCGAGGCCGGAGACGTTGAGGCTCGCGAGCACGGTCTGCAGCGAGCTCATCGAGGAGCGCATCGAGCCGAGCGCCGAAATCTGCACCTGGGCCTTGGTCTGGCGCGTATCGAGGCGCTTGTCGGCCGCGCTGCGGTCGGCGGCGATGAGCTTGGTGACGATGCCGTCGACATCGAGTCCCGAGCCGAGGCCGGACGAGGTGACGGCGGAGGTCGAGGCCATGATCGGGCTCCGGTTTGATCGTGGGCGAGAGCGAAAACCGCCTAGACGATCTGGTCGAGCAAGGGCGGCGTCTCGCCGTGCAAGCCCTGCGCCAGCCGCAGCGCTTCCTCGCTCGGAATCTGGCGGATCAGCGTGCCGTCGTGGGTATCCACCACTTTGACGACGAGGCGATCGCTGTCCTCGTCGACGGAAAAATGCAGCGCGACCTGACGCAGCTGGAAATGTTCGGTCAGCGCTTCGGCGGCTTTTTCGAGCGCATCGCGCTCGGCCTTGCCATGCAGCGCGGGCTCGGGCGCGTCGGGATTCTGTCGCCGGGACGCCTCGTCTCCGACCGCGCGCAGGTTCTGCGTCGCATCGACGCCCGACAAGGGTTCCAACGCGCGAAACCCGGCCGCGACGGGCGTCGCGGCCGGGTGGGAGGTTGCGGAAGTGATCGGCATAACCGTCTCTCTTGCCGCTGCGGATAGCCTGTAGTGCGCTCTGCAGCGACTGTGCGTACAAGCAGACTCGCGACGCTAGGATCCCCAGGCTTTGGCCTGGGGATCCTCCACGCTGCTCGCCGCTTTAGCCCTGCAGCAGCTTCAGCACGCCCTGGGCGGAGCTGTTGGCCTGCGAGAGCATCGAGATGCCGGCCTGCTGCAGCACCTGGCCGCGCGAGAGGTTCGCCGTTTCCTGCGCGAAGTCGGCGTCCTGGATGCGGCTGCGCGAGGCATTGAGGTTCTCCGAGGTGGTCTGCACCGAAGCCACCACCGAGCCGAAGCGGTTCTGCACCGCACCGAGGCTGGCGCGAGCCGTGTTGACCTGGCCGAGCGCGCTGTCGATCTGCTTGATGGCGAGCTGGGCGCCGGCGTAGGAGGCCACGCTCAGGCCGGTCAGGCCGGTCTGCGTCGTCGCGTTGGCGGTGACGCCGGTGGCGCCGTCGAAGCCGGTCAGCGTGCCGTCGTCGGTGCCGCCGACGGTGATCGTCGATTCCGAGCTCAGCACGATGCGGTTGGTGGCCGAATCGATGGCCGCGTTGACGCCCGTGGTGGTCGACACCTTGTTGATCGCTTCGACGACCTGCGAAGCGCGCTCGGCGGCGGTGCCGACCGCAGCCAGCGCTCCGACGTCGGTGCCATTGATCGTCAGCGATCCGGCCGCCGCGGCGCCGGTGCCGAGGCCGCCGATCTGCGCCGACTGCGCCGACGCCGTGCTGACCGAGCCGAGCGCCGCGAGGTTGGCGTCGGCGATGCTGTTCATGGTGATGGTTTCGCCGGCGTTGGCGCCGACCTGGAACACGCCGCCGTTGAAGCTGCCGTCGAGCACCTTCACGCCGTTGAAGGCGGTGGTGTTGGCGACGCGATCGATTTCCGACTTGAGGCTGTCGACTTCCGTCTGCAGCGCGGCGCGGTCGGTGGAGGAATTGGTGGCGTTGGACGACTGCACCGCCAGTTCGCGGATGCGCTGCAGGTTGTTGGTCACTTCGACCAGCGCGCCTTCGGCGGTCTGCGCCAGCGAGATCCCGTCGTTGGCGTTACGGGCGGCCTGATCGAGGCCCTTGATCTGCGAGGTGAAGCGCTGGCTGATGGCGAGGCCGGCGGCGTCGTCCTTGGCGCTGTTGATGCGCAGGCCCGAGGACAGGCGCTGCATGGCGGTGTTGAGCGAGCTCTGCGAGGCGTTGACATTGCGCTGCGCGGTGAGCGACGCCACATTGGTGTTGATGACTTGCATGACGGTTGACTCCTAAAGTGATGGTGGGCCCCGGAGCGCGCAGCGCGTGCATCCTGCTGGGATCGCCTCGGCGTCTTGACCTGGAAGACCGTTGCCACGCCGCTGCTATGGGAGTTAACGGAAGGGGGCAAAAAAACTTTAGAAGCTTGTCAAGCGAGTTTTGCGGACGGTCGGCCGGCGCGCGTCCGCACGTCCCTCGGCAAGGCGGGGCGAGACCCGCCGGGCTCTACCAGCGCGCCTCGATGCCAACCCAGAACTGGCGCGGTGCGAGCAGGTTGGCGCTGTCGCTCTCGACCGTCGCGCCCGGGAAGATCGACAGCGCATCGTCCGCGTCGAACAGATTGGTGACTTCCGTGTAGAGGCGCGTAGGTCCGATCTTCACGCCCGCCTCGGCGTTGGCGACCCAGTACGGATCGACCTCGCCACGCACCTGATTCGCGATGTCGGAGTAATACGATTCGCTGTAGCGCGCGTTGAAGCTCGCGTCCCAGCGCCCTTGCGTCCAGCGCGCGCCGGCGGAAGCCGTGAACGACGGCGAATTCGGCAACTCGTTGCCCTGATAGCCCGAGCCCGGATAGCGCGCGATCTCGGCCTTGAGCGCACCGGCATTGAGAAAGGCTTCGAGTCCCGGAGCCAGCAGCCAGCTCAGGCCCGCTTCCGCGCCCCAGGTCTTCACCTTGTCCGCGTTCTCGACGACGAACGCGTAGTCGGACGGATCGCTCGGCGTGAGATCGTAGCTCAGCTGCATGTCGCGATAGTCCGAATAGAACAGGTTCGCGGTCAGGCGACCGCGCTTGTCGGCGAAGGTCTGGCGCAGCCAGAGTTCGTAGGTCCAGACGTACTCGGGGTCATATTGGTAGTTGGTCACGCGCGTAATGGCGTTCTGATCGTCGTCGGGCGATTCCACCGCCACACCCACACCGCCACCGTTGTAGCCACGCGCCACCTGCACACCGACGGTACTTGCCGGACCGGCATGCCAGGCGAGGCCGAGCTTGGGCAAGAAGGCCCGATAGGTCTCGTCGAGATCGATCTTCACTTCGTACGGAAAATCGGCGACCGCATCGCGGCCGCCATCGCGCTTGTGCTTTTCCTGCTCGTAGCGGGCACCGACGATCAGATCGAGCTTGTCGCCGAGCGGCTGCGTACCCTCGCCGAACAGCGCGGCGGTGCGAATGTCGTCGTCGAAGTCGAGATTGTTGTAGATATCGATGAACTCTTCCTGCTTCGCCTTGAACAGGTAGACGCCGACGACACCCGTCTGTCGCTCTTCGCCGGTGTAGCGCAGGCGCGGCTCGAACACGTACTCGCGCGCATCGATGTGCGCGATGCCGTATTGCGGCGCCGTCTTGCGCCGGACGTCGACATCGGTGCCGGTGAGCAGACCTTCGAAGCGAAGCTTCGATGAAATCCGGTATTGCGTATCGACGATGGCGCTGTTCGTCTTCGGTTCGAACACCGGCTCGAACGGATAAGTCGAGCGCCGATCGTCGAATGGACGATCCACACTTTCGGTCTGCGGCCCGCGATAGTCCGCATGGCTGATCGTCACGAGCGTGCGCAGACCTGCGATCGAAGACGGCTCGAACAGCAGCTTGCCGCGCAGGTTCAGCGATTCGAGCCTGCGCGGATCCTGCACCTCGGCGTACGAAGGCCAACCTTCGACCCAGCTCTGCGCACTCGACCAGTCCGCGCTCAGGCGATACGCCACGCCGTCGCTGAGCGGCCCGCTCAGCAGGCCGGACACGCGCCGACGATCGTAGTTGCCGCCCGCGACGCGGAACGCGCCTTCGGGTGTGAACGTCGGATCGTTGGTGCGGATCGCGATCGTGCCGGCCAGCGCATTGCGCCCCTGCAAAGTGCTCTGCGCACCGCGCAGGACTTCGATCTGCTGCGTATCCCACAACACGCTGTCACCGAACACGACTTCGTTGTAGCTCATCGGCCGGCCATCGAGCTGCATGTTCAGGCGAGCACGCGTGCCGGCGATGAACGCATCGCCGCCCTGCGCAGAGCCCGTGCTATCGATACCGCGAATCGCGGGCGCGATATTGCCGGTGCCGACATAGACGATGTTCGGAATCGTGGCGAGCACATCCTTGGCCGAGTTCAGTCCGGCGCTTTTTTCGAGCTCGTCCGAGTCAAGCACGACGGCGCTGGTCGCCGTGTTCATCATCGAGCGTCCCGATTTTTCGGAGATCACGTAGACGGTCGGCAGTTCGGTGGCGTCCTCCGAAGCCTGCGCCGGTGCAGCGGGCGCTTCCTGCTGCGACCAGGCCGAGGTCGATTTCATCAAGCTGCCGAACAGCGCAGCGCCCAACAAGGTTCTCTTCATCACTCCCTTCCTACGGATGTTGCGGCGAAGCCATCGCCGCCGAATCGGTAGCTGCTCGTCCTTGCCTATGGGCTCGCGGCAGCCGTTGTGCTCTCGTTTTCGGGCTGCGTAGCCCACTGATCGAACACCGCCTGGATTTCGGAGCGCGCGGGCATCTTGCCGGCCTGCGCCTGCTCGGCCTGTTCGAACGTCGGAATGATGATGGCCATGCCGTCGAGCCCGGTCTTCAGGCGCACGCCGCTGCCGTTCACGAGGTACCCGTCCCAGATCGAACGCACCTGCGCCCAATAGGCCTTCGTCGCGGCCCAGTAATCGTGCGCGGGCTTGAAGTTCACGACGTCGTCGCCGCTGCCCGCGGCGTGCGCGTAATTGTCGAAGCCGAACTCGCGCACGATTGCGCCGCTGATCTTCTGCCCGTCGCGGATGAGCTTGGTGTTGTCCTGCTCGTGCGTCCAGCCCAGCGGCGTGACCGTGTGGCGATTGATCGCGAGGATCGCGTTGTAGTCTTTGCGCTTGGTGAATTCGCGGCGCGGCAGCGGACGGAACGTGGGGTCGGAGGTCCAGGTCGCGATGCCTTGCGCATCGTGCACCCAGCGGCCGGTGCCGCAGTAACGCGGCGCATCGCTGACTTCGCACACGCATTGCGTCCAGCTGCCGCGACGCTGCTGCGGCGTGAGCTCGCGTATTCGCCAGGTCTGGTCTTCGGTGAATTCGAAACGCTGGGCCGCCTGCCACTGCCAGTCCTGCCGCCAGTGCTTGGTCACGTGGCCTTCGTCGGAGACGAGCACGTGCTGGAGCGAGATGCGTTCGTGACGATCTTCGACGAGCATCACCGCCTCGTGCCCGCCCGTGCGTCGCCCCGGCTGGCGTTCATAGCCGGCCCGCAGCACCACGGTTTCATTGAAATCGAAGCTCACGTCGTAGTCGCCGAGCATCGCGAGAATCGCGCGGCGATCGGCTTCGGGCGCTGCGCGCGGCGTGTCTTCGAAGAGGCTCGCACCGCTGCTGCCGCAGGCGCTCGCGAGCATCGGAACCAGCAAGGCGAGCGCGCGGACGCGGTGGCGCCGGATGATCGAACGCATGGTCGTTCTCCTGGGTCGGGGCCGGCGAGCGATCACGCCAGGCTGCAACGTTCTCCCGGAAAAATCAGCGCCGCGAAGCGCGGCGCCTTGGGGAGAAACCAAATGATCGTCGGATTGCGTCTTGTTGTTAATGATAAGAATTATCATTTAAACTGACAATGCCCGGCCAGCCTCGACTTGCAAGCCACCCGCATCACGGCAAACACGAGAGAGGACGCCATGAACGATCTGTTCTGGTTCGTACTGATGGATCTGGCAGGTTGCCTGCTGATCGCCCTGCTACTGACCGCCCTGACCCGCTCCGACCGCCGGAGCTCCGACAACGAATCTCCGGGCAAGCTGTTTCCGCCTGCGCATCGACGTGGCGGCACCGCCGCGCGTCCGACGTGAATCGGCTCGATGGTGATCCGGGCGCTTCGGTGGTCGCATCGCGTCGCGCATCGGGCACCAGCCTGCGCATGCTCGAGGCGCGCGCGTTCATCGAGGCCCATTTCACGCATCCGATCACGCCCACGCGCATCGCCCGGCACGTCGGCCTCGCCACGCCCCTGCTGAATCGGGAGTTCCAGCGCGCGTTCGGCGAATCGCCCAGGCAGGTGCTCATGAACTGCCGCATGCGCGCGGCGCACGACAGGCTCGCCGACGGAACGCCGACGACCGAAGTGGCCTTGCAGGTGGGCTACCACTCGGATCGCACGTTTGCTGCGGACTATCGCAAGTGGCTCAGCGCCGCGCAGTGATCACAACGTTCCAGTGGCCAAAACCGAAGCGCCGGTTCGTTGCTCCGTGACAGAGCAAAAAACCGGCGCTTTTTGCTGCGTCTTTCTTACTTCAGCAAACCGGCGTGATGCGCGATGTGATCGGCGATGAAGCTCTGGATGAACCAGTACGAATGATCGTAGCCCTCGTGCCGGCGCAGCCAGAGCTGCTGGCCTGAGACCTTCGCCGCCGCTTCGAGCGCCTCGGGCTTGAGTTCGCGTTCCAGGAACTGATCGGCGTTGCCCTGATCGACGAGCAGCAGGCCCGGATACGCACGCGTGCGAATGAGTTCGTTGGCGTCGTAGTCCTTCCAGCGTTCCTGGTCGGCGCCCAGATAGTTGCCGAACGCTTTCTGCCCCCACGGCACCGCAACCGGATTGCTGATCGGCGCGAACGCGGAGACCGATTGCCAGCGCTGCGGATGACGCAGCGCCGTCACCAGCGCGCCGTGTCCGCCCATCGAATGGCCGAAGATGCCGCGCCTGTCGTCGAGCACCGGAAAGTTCGCCTCGATCAGCGTCGGCAGCTCCAGATTCACGTAGCTGCCCATGCAGTAGTGGCCGGCCCACGGCGCCTGCGTCGCATCGAGATAAAAGCCCGCACCGACACCGAAATCCCAGGCATCCGAATCGCCCGGCAGGTTCAGGCCGCGCGGGCTGGTATCGCAGGTCACCAGCGCAAGGCCCGCTTCGGCCGCGAGCCGCTGCGCTCCGGCCTTGATCATGAAGGTCTCTTCGGTGCACGTCAGGCCCGCGAGGTAATACACCGCGGGAACCTTGCCTTGCGTGGCCTGCGGCGGCAGGTACACGGAGAAGTTCATCTTCGTGCCGGTGCTCTTGGCCTGGTGCGAGTAGAAGCCCTGGCGCCCGCCGAAGCAGGCGTGCTCGCCGCGAATTTCGACTGAGGTTGGAGTTTCGATGCTCATCTCAGAACACCACGACGCTGCGGATGGACTTGCCTTCGTGCATCAGGTCGAAGCCCTTGTTGATGTCCTCGAGCTTGAGCACGTGCGTGATCATCGGGTCGATCTGGATCTTGCCGTTCATGTACCAGTCGACGATCTTCGGTACATCGGTGCGGCCACGCGCACCACCGAAAGCCGTGCCCTTCCAGACACGCCCGGTGACGAGCTGGAACGGACGCGTGGCGATCTCCTTGCCCGACTCGGCCACGCCGATGACGATCGATTCGCCCCAGCCGCGATGGCAGGCTTCGAGCGCCTGGCGCATCACCGTGGTGTTGCCCGTGCAATCGAAGGTGTAGTCCGCGCCGCCGCCGGTGAGCTCGACGAGATACGGCACGATGTCGCCCGGGACTTTCTTGGGATTGACGAAGTGCGTCATGCCGAACTTGCGGCCCCAGTCTTCCTTGTCGTCGTTGATGTCGACACCGACGATCATGTCCGCGCCCGCGAGCCGGGCGCCCTGGATCACGTTGAGGCCGATGCCGCCCAGGCCGAACACGATCACGTTGGAGCCCGGCGTGACCTTGGCGGTGTTGATCACCGCGCCGACGCCGGTGGTGACGCCGCAACCGATGTAGCAGGCCTTGTCGAACGGCGCGTCCTCGCGAATCTTCGCCACCGCGATCTCGGGCAGCACGGTGAAGTTGCTGAACGTCGAGCAGCCCATGTAGTGATAGACCGGCTTGCCCTTGTACGAAAAGCGCGTGGTGCCGTCGGGCATCACGCCCTTGCCCTGCGTGGCGCGGATCGCGGTGCACAGGTTGGTCTTGTGCGAGGTGCAACTCTTGCACTGGCGGCATTCGGGCGTATAGAGCGGAATCACGTGATCGCCGGGCTTGACGCTGGTCACGCCGGCGCCGACTTCGCGCACGATGCCCGCGCCTTCGTGTCCGAGCACGGACGGAAAGATGCCTTCGGAATCGAAGCCGTCGAGCGTGTATGCATCGGTGTGGCAGATGCCGGTGGCCATGATCTCGACGAGCACTTCGCCCGCCTTCGGGCCTTCCAGATCGAGCTCGACGATCTCCAGCGGCTTCTTGGCTTCGAAAGCGACGGCGGCGCGGGTTTTCATGGGGTCTCCTGATGGACTTTTTCGACGAATGACGCGCAGGCACGAGGACCGACGACGCCGGGTGGCCGCCAGCTTAAAAAAATACGGGGGGCGGGTTCAAAACCTGGGGCGTTTGTGCCCCAGCCGCCGTCAATCGGCGGCAACCGGCCACTATCGGGCTATCGCGGCCGGGTCAGGCGGTGCCGTTGCAGCTTGCGATGCAGCGTCTTGCGGTCGATGTTCAGGCGCGCCGCGGCCTGCGTGATGTTCCAGCCGCAGGATTCGACCATGTCGAGCAGCGCCTGGCGCTCGGCCTGGTCGAGCACGTCCGCTCCGGGCAGCACGGCCGTCTGCGGAGGCTGCACGAGCACGTAGAGCTCGTCGACACCGAGCCGCTGCGGCTGCCACGGAGAGCGGCGCGCCCAATCGCCGAGCTGGCGCAGATCGAGCCCGATGCTTTGCACCACGGGCTGGCCGATCAGCGCCGCGGCACTGTCTTCGCCGAGCCAGTCGCGCGCAGTCTGGTTGAGTCCGGTGACGAGACCTTCCTCATCGGCCAGGATCAGCGCGCCCGAGCCGCTCGTGACGAGCGCCGGATGCGCGTGCAGGCGGATCACGTAGCGATCGCGCGATTGCTGCAACAGGGCGTGCATTTCGATCGAGCGCGCAGTCTGCGACACCAGCGCGAGCGTGGCCGCGGCCGAGTCGCCCTGGCCATACGAGAGGTTGAGCACCGCCACCACTTCGCCGCGCCCGTCGCGGATCGGAGCCGCGCAGCAGACCATCGCCGCGTTCTGGCGCAGGAAGTGTTCTTCGCGGTGGATCAGCACCGGCGCGTGGGCGACCAGGCAGGTGCCGATGCCGTTGGTGCCCACTTCGGCCTCGGTCCAGATCGCGCCTTCGCGCATGCCGGCGCGCTGGGCTTCGCGCGTGAACGAAGCGGTGCCGTGGTAGTACAGGATCACGCCTTCGGCATCGGTCAGCGTGAGTCCGGCCGGCACGCCGAGGCTGCGCTGCAAGGCCTGCATTTCGAGCGCCGCGATCTCGAACAGGCTGCCGAGTGCGCGACGACGACGGCGAATCTCCTCGGCGCCCAGCACGCTGGGCTCGCGCCGGATCTCGGGCTTGAGCTCGAACTGGCTGCGGCAGCGCAACCAGGACTGGCGGATCAGCTGTGCCCAGCCGCGCTCGGCCGGTGGAGCCGGCCAGGGGTTGGCGACAGGGGCATAGCGAGCGGACATGGGCGTGAGCTTATACCCGAGACGCAGCAGCGTCAGGCTTCGCGGATCGCGTAGCTCTCGATCTTCTCGACCCGGTCGATGCGCCTGCCGTCCCAGTAATAGCGAAAGTGCGAGGACTGGCGCGCCGGGGCGAGTGCCCTGGGTCGCAGCACGGCGACGCAGCGGCCGTCGGGCGTATCGCGCACGCTGCTGTAGAAAACGCCCCAGGCGCCGCGCTTGCGCAGGGCCGCGCCGAAGCGCTGGGCCGCCGTGTAATCGTCCGGATCGAGCAGCGAGTCGCGCTGGGTGCTCGGCAGCAGCGTCATGTTCTGCTGCAGATGCGTCACGTAGCAGCGCATTTCGAGCACTTCGCGCGCAATGCCGGCGGCGCGCAGGAAGCGCTCGCGGTGGTAGACGGTTTCGAGAATCGCGGTCTGCTCGCTGAGCCCCGCGTAGTAGACGCCGAACAGTCCATTGGTGAAGCGCGAAGGCGCCGGGTGGCAGAACGCGGCCATCACCGGCGTCGCGCCCGGCCCGTAGAGCCCCTCGCCGCTCGGCACCAGCTGGATCTGGCCGAGCTCCTGCCGCAGCCGATCGTTGGTGAGCCCTTCGAGTTCGGCGAGCATCAGCAGCTCGTCTTCGTTGCGGGCCGCATCGAACAGCAGCGCGGTCGGAAAGCGGCTCGGCACGATGCGATGCAGCGGCTCGTCGATACGGCGCGTGCGCAGGGCGCCGTAATCGGCCTCGGGCTCATCCATGAGAAAGCTCCGGCCGAGGCTAGCTGCGGGCGCCGTCGAGGTAATGCCGCACGACGTAGAGATCGGCCACCTGCCCGGCGAGCAGGCGCGCCAGCGGCGCCTGGCCGTTGAACGGTGCGTCGGTGTTGGCGTTGCGCAGCCAGAGCAGCCGGTTGGCCGGGGTCGGCAGCAGAATGCCGAGCGCCTTCCAGATGCCGAGCAGATAGCTCAGGCGCTCGACGGTATCGGCCGACAGGTTGAGCCCCTCGCCCGCTTCGACCTGCTGGCGCCAGCGCTGCAGGTTGCGCGGCACCGTGCCGAGCAGCGTGCCGAGCGCCGCCTGCGGCAGCTCCCAGGCCTCGGCGATCGCAAAAGCCTGGCGCAGGCCGACCGCATTGCGGCGCACGATCCAGTCGGCGCCGGCATCGCCCGCGGGAACCGCGGAGCCGTGCTGATCGGTGCCGTAAGCCTGGCCCGGGGCGGCGACCCGTTGCGCGGCGGGCAGATCAGTCTCGGTATAGGTGTCGATGCGCTTGAGCTTCATGGCTCCATGATGTCATTTGTCTCTTTTTTGTCAATAAGAAAGACAGATGTCGCGAAAGCTCATTCCGTGACCGAAGCTCGCTCGACAAGGAAATCGAGCATCGCGCGCACGCGGGCCGAAGGCCTGCCCTGGCCGAGATACAGCGCATGAATGTCCTCGGTGTCGCCGTCGTGACAGGAGCCGAGGATGGGCACGAGCCGGCCTGCGGCGATGTCGGCTCCGACGAGAAAATGCGCGAGCCGCACGATGCCCGCGCCGCTCACGGCCATGACGCGCAAGGCCTCGCCGGAGCTGCCGAGAAAGTTGCCGCTCACGCTGCGCTGCTGCAGCGCTCCGGCGACGCGAAAGCTCCAGCCCTCGATCGAGCGCCGGAAGTTGAAGTTCAGGCAGTTGTGCGCATCGAGATCGTCGGGCTTGTTCGGCGTGCCGCGACGCTCGAGATAGCAGGGGGCGGCCGCGACGATCCATCGACTGCTGCCGAGCTTGCGCGCCCGCAGGCTCGAATCGCGCAGCGGCCCGTGGCGGATCGCGATGTCGGTGCGTTCGTCCACGAGATTGACCAGCGCGTCGTTGAGCGAGACATCGACCGTGACTTTCGGGTAACGCTCGAGGAATTCCGGCAGCACCGGCAGCACGCGATGCAGGCCGAACGGCGCCGACATATTGAGCCGCAGACGCCCTCGTGGCTCGGCGCGATCGGCCGTGAAGCTCGCTTCGAGTTCGTCGAGGTCGTGCAGGATCGCCTGCGCTCGCCGCTGGTAGGCCTCGCCTTCGGGTGTCAGCGTGAGGGCGCGTGTGCTTCGTTGCAGCAGACGCACGCCGAGCCGTGCTTCGAGTCGGCCGACCGAGCGGCTCACGGCCGACGGCGTCTGCCGCAGCTGCTGGGCCGCGGCCGCGAAACTGCCCGCATCGACGCTGCGCAGAAAGGCCTCGATTTCCCCGGTGCGATTGTCCATGCGCGAGCCTCTTCATTCATGCATCCAATGCACGATTGTTCTTCCTCCGCGCATTCTTATCACCAATCGAAGACCTCGGCACTGTAGCGAGCCTCGAAATCCGCAGGAGCTGGCGATGTCTTCAACCCCAAGCCGCGACGTGCCTCGCAAGATGCCGCTCGCGCTCTACGCGCTGACGATCGGCGCCTTCGGCATCGGCGTGACCGAATTCGTGATCATGGGCCTGCTCATGCAGGTCTCCGCCGACTTCGGCGTGTCGCTGCCGACCGCCGGCGTGCTGATCAGCGGCTACGCGCTCGGCGTGATGGTCGGCGCCCCGCTGATGACCGTGTGGACCGCGCGCTGGCCGCGCAAGGCGACGCTGCTCGCGCTGATGGCGGTGTTCACGCTCGGCAACCTCGCCTGCGCGCTGGCGCCGAACTACGCCACGCTGCTCGCCGCGCGCGTGCTGACCTCGTTCGCGCACGGCACCTTCTTCGGCGTCGGCTCGGTGGTGGCGACGCAGCTCGTCGCCCCACAGCAACGCGCCTCGGCGATCGCGATCATGTTCACCGGGCTCACCGTGGCGAACGTGCTGGGCGTTCCGTTCGGCACCTGGCTCGGCCAGATGCAGGGCTGGCGTGCGACCTTCTGGGCCGTCGCCATCGTCGGCATCGCCGCGATGGCGGTGATTGCCGCACTGGTGCCGCGCGATGCAGGCAAGCCCGAGTTGAGCGACTGGCGCAGCGACCTGCGCGCGCTCATGCGCCCGGCCGTGCTGCTGGGCCTGCTCGCGACCGTGGTTGGCTTCGGCGGCGTATTCGTGGTGTTCACCTACATCGCCCCGCTGCTCACGCAGATCAGCGGCTTCGCGGACGCCGCGGTGTCGCCGATCCTGCTGGTGTTCGGCGGCGGCCTGGTGATCGGCAACCTGCTCGGCGGCAAATTCGCCGATCGCCATCTGGGCCCGACCTTGCTCGGCTCGCTGCTGGCGCTCGCCATCGTCATGGGCCTGATGAGCTTCGTCGTGCACAGCCAGGTACTCACCGTGATCTTCGTCGGCCTGCTCGGCGCGGCCGCGTTCGCCACGGTGCCGCCGCTGCAGATGTGGGTGCTCGAGAAAGCGTCCGGCGCCGGCCAGAGCCTGGCCTCGAGCTTCAACATCGGCGCCTTCAACCTCGGCAACGCGCTCGGCGCCTGGCTCGGCGGCATGACGATCGATCATGGGTTCGGATTGACCGCACTTCCGTGGGTCGGCGCGCTGATGCCGCTCGCCGCGCTCGCAACCGCCTGGATCGGGCTGCGCAGCGGCAAGCCGAGCACCCGCCGCAGTGCCGCGCTGGAGGCCTGAGCCATGAACAAGACCGCACTCGTCGTCGGCGCCCAGGGCGTGATCGGGCGCAACCTGATCGAGCATCTGCGCAGGCTCGACGACTGGCAGATCATCGGCCTTTCGCGTCGCGGCGGAGAAAATACGGCGCGACTGCGCCACATCGCCGTCGATCTGCTCGATGCCGAGGACACGCGCAACAAGCTCGCGAATCTTCGCGAGGTCACGCACGTGTTCTACGCCGCGTATCAGGATCGTCCGACCTGGGCCGAACTCGTCGAGCCCAACATGACGATGCTGCGCAACGTCGTGCAAACCATCGCCGGTGTCGCCGACGACCTGCGCCACGTGAGCCTCATGCAGGGCTACAAGGTCTACGGCGCGCATCTGGGCCCGTTCAAGACGCCCGCGCGCGAAGACGATCCAGGCCACATGCCGCCCGAGTTCAACGTCGATCAGCAACGCTTTCTCGAAGCGCAGCAGCGCGGCAAGCGCTGGAGCTGGTCCGCGATCCGCCCGAGCGTGGTCTGCGGCTTCGCACTCGGCAATCCGATGAACCTCGCGATGGTGATCGGCATCTACGCCGCGATCAGCAAGGAACTGGGTTTACCGTTGCGATTCCCCGGAAAACCCGGCGCCTACGACACGCTCATGGAAGTCACCGACGCCGGCCTGCTCGCCCGCGCCACCGTCTGGGCCGCGACCGAACCGCGTTGCGCCAACCAGGCCTTCAACATCACCAACGGCGACCTGTTCCGCTGGAACCAGCTCTGGCCGCGCATCGCGAAACATTTCGAGATCGAAGTCGCGCCACCGCTGACGATGTCGCTCGCCAGCGTCATGGCCGACAAGGAGCCGCTCTGGAACGCGATGCGCGAGCGTCATGGCCTGGCAGCGCATCGCTGGAGCGAGCTGTCATCGTGGGGGTTCGGCGACTTCGTGTTCGGGTGGGACTACGACTTCTTCGCCGACGGCAGCAAGGCGCGGCGATATGGGTTTCACGAGTACGTCGATACCGAAGCGATGTTCAAAGGCATCTTCGACGACTTAAAGAACAGACGCGTGATCCCGTAACGACACCCTTGAAGTTGGTGCATTGACCAGCAGCGACGCGAAGCGAGCCAGTCCCGATCCCCTTGGCAGCGCCGGCCGAAGCGGCGCGCGCAGTGGGTCAAGCGGCCAAGGATGGCCGCTTGAGGCTCGTCGCGACACGATGTCGCGTCGAGCCGACCCCGAGCACGTCGATTCGGCCGGGAACCCCTCGCGGCTTCATCGCGAGGGGCGCGGACTTCAGGGCGTGCTTTCTTTGGTTACTTTCTTTGCACGAGCAAAGAAAGTAACCCCCGTCCGGGAAGGACAAAAGCTCTCAGATCACCACCAAGCAAGAGCGAGCAGCCGCAACAGGCAGGCAGCCGCGACAACAAGCTACTTCTTCAAAGCCTCGAACAACGCAGCCCCCAGCGCACTCGGCGGCTTCACTTCCTGCTGCTTACCCTTGCCGGCCGGCGGCCCACGCCGATCACGCGACGACGGCGCATCGCCGCCCGCAGAAGACCGCGGCATCGAAGCACTGCCATCATCCTTGCGCATGCTCAGCGCAATACGCTGCCGCTTGAGGTCCACATCGACGACGCGCACCTTGACGATATCGCCCGCCTTCACCACCTCGTGCGGATTCTTCACGAACTTGTCGGCGAGTTGCGACACGTGCACGAGGCCGTCCTGATGCACGCCGATATCGACGAAAGCCCCAAAGGCCGCGACGTTCGTCACCGTGCCCTCGAGCACCATGCCGGGCTTCAGATCCTTCACCTCGTTGATGCCGTCCGCAAAGCTCGCGGTGCGGAATTCAGGACGCGGATCGCGGCCCGGCTTTTCGAGTTCGGCGAGGATATCGCGCACCGTCGGCAGGCCGAAGCGCTCGTCGGCGAACTGCTTCGCATCGAGCTTCTTGAGCGCGCCGCTATCGCCCATCAGCGAGCGCAGGTCGCGTCCACAGGCGCTGACGATGCGCCGCGCCACCTCATAGGCTTCCGGATGCACGGCCGAAGCGTCGAGCGGCTCCTCGCCGTCGCGAATGCGCAAGAAGCCCGCGCACTGCTCGAAGGTTTTCGGCCCGAGTCGGCTCACTTCCAGCAACTGCTTGCGCGAGCGGAACGCGCCCTGGCGATCACGATGGAACACGATCGCATCGGCCAGCGAAGTCCCCACGCCCGACACGCGCGCGAGCAGCGAAGCCGAGGCGGTGTTGAGATCGACGCCGACGGCATTCACCGCGTCTTCGACCACCGCATCGAGCGCCTTCGACAAGCGATATTGATCGACATCATGCTGGTACTGGCCGACACCGATCGACTTCGGTTCGATCTTCACGAGCTCGGCAAGCGGGTCTTGCAGGCGGCGCGCGATCGATACCGCGCCGCGCAGCGAGACATCGAGATTCGGGAACTCCGCAGCCGCCGCGGCCGACGCCGAATACACCGAAGCGCCGGCCTCGCTGACGATGACCTTGCGCGGACGCGGCTCGGGCAGCAGCGCGAGCAGATCGGTGACGAGTTTCTCGGTCTCGCGGCTCGCAGTGCCGTTGCCGATCGCGATGAGCTGCGCGTCGTGCTGCTTGATCAGTCGCGCGATCTCGGCCTGCGCGCCGCGCACGTCGTTGCGCGGCTGGAACGGATAAACCGTCGCGGTTTCGAGCAGCTTGCCGGTGCCGTCGACCACGGCCACCTTCACGCCCGTGCGGATGCCCGGATCGAGGCCGATCGTCGCGCGCGAGCCCGCAGGCGCCGCGAGCAGCAGATCCTTGAGATTGCGTGCGAACACGTCGATCGCCTCCTCTTCCGACCGCGTGCGCAGCTCCATCATGAGGTCGACCGACAGGCTTACCGACAGTTTCACGCGCCAGGTCCAGCGCGCCACTTCCATGAGCCAGGCATCGCAGGCGCCGCGCGCCGGCTTGACGTTTTCGGCATCGGCGATCATCTGCTCGATCGGCTTGACCGCAGCGGTGCTGTCCGCATCGACCTCGATTTCGAGCATCAGGATGTCTTCGTTGCGACCGCGCATCATCGCGAGCGCGCGGTGGCTGGCGACTTTGCTCCAGGCCTCGGCATGATCGAAGTAATCGGAGAACTTCGCACCGGCCTCCTGCTTGCCGTCGATCACGCGCGAACGCAGCACCGCCTGCGTGCGCAGATACTGGCGCAGGCGGCCGAGCAGCTCGGCATTCTCGGCGAAGCGCTCCATCAGAATGTCGCGCGCACCGTCGAGCGCAGCCTTCACGTCGGCGACCTTGTCGTTGACGAAATTCGCGGCGACGGTCTGCGGAACCAGGCTGCGGTCTTCGAGCAGCTGTTCGGCGAGCGGGCCGAGTCCGTTTTCGCGTGCGATCTCGGCGCGCGTGCGGCGCTTGGGCTTGTACGGCAGGTACAAATCCTCGACCTCGGCCTTGGTCGTCGCGGCCTGCAGCTTGGCTTCGAGATCGTCGGTGAGCTTGCCCTGCCCGCCGATCGATTCGATCACCGCGGCGCGGCGCTCTTCGAGTTCGCGCAGATAGCCGAGGCGTTCTTCGAGGTTGCGCAGCTGGGTATCGTCGAGCCCGCCGGTGACTTCCTTGCGATAGCGCGCGATGAACGGCACGGTCGCGCCTTCGTCGAGCAGCGCGACGGCGGCTTCGACCTGGCGGGTCTGCGCCGCGATGTCGCTGGCAATGGTCTGGTAGATGCGGCGGACGACGGAATCGGAAAAAGCAGCCATGCGAGGTGGTCGACTTGCGGCGAAAAAGGGCCCAGACGATACGTCGCACCGCCGCGCTTGCCAACATTGCATTCCCGCTCCGGATGCGGCATGCCATGATGCGGCTCACCCCGAAATTCGAAGAGGAGAAGCCAGCATGCTGACACGCGCTTTCATGGGGTTCGCCGGCCTGTCCTGGGCCGCGTTCGGCGTCTGGGTATTCGTGCGACCACAGGCGCTCGCGATGGCCAGCATCGTCTCCACCGGCGCGACCGGAGACACCGAGCTGCGCGCGATCTACGGCGGCATGCAGATCGCGTTCGGAGCCTTGATCATCGGCGGCGCGCTGTGCGCCGCCTGGCGCCGCGGCGTGCTCATCGCGATGAGCTTTCTGCTCGGCGGCACTTTCTCCGGCCGCGTGATCGGCGCCGCGATGGCCGGCGAAGCCTCGTCCTACATCGTCTACGCGCTGGCTTTCGAAGGCGCCTTCCTGGCCGCGACGCTGGCCTGCCTCAAGGCTACGCCGTCCACCGCGAACTGACCGGCACAGCCCTCCGCATAACGAAAAAGCCCCGATATCTCGGGGCTTTTTCTTGACCGCGGGGCTTGCTTTAGAGCGAGCCCTTGAGCGTGGTCGACGGCTTGAAACGCACCGACTTCGAGGCCTTGATCTTGATGGCCTCGCCGGTCGACGGGTTGCGGCCCTTGCGCGCGCCGCGCGACGACTTGGCGAAGGTGCCGAGGCCGCTCACGCGAACCTTGGTGCCCTTCTTGAGGTGCTTGGCGGTGCTCTCGACGAACAGACCGAGAACCGACTTCACCTGCGCCTTGGAAAGGCCGGACTTCGCCGAGATCTGCTCGATCAGGGCCGTCGTCGAAACCACATCAGCTGCTGCCATTTTCATCTCCTTAAATTCAGTCGCGTCCAACTGTTCTCGACTCCCGCGTGCTGAATGGAAGCGCGACGGCTAGCGGGTGCGCGGCATTCTACTGTGATTTGCGCGCAGCGCACGCTTTGCGCACAAGCGAACGACGTCGATCGCCGATCCGCATATCGCCGTGCTACGCGCCATCATGAAAACACCGTGCGGACTTCGCGCCGCGCGCAGCTCAAGCCGCGGAATCGAACACCGGCCAGCTCGCGACGATGTCGCCCTGGTGATAGACCGCGATGTCGCCGAACTGCAGGAACACCGACTCGCTCTGGTGCGGACGGAGGAAGACGAAATCGTCGACCGCGAGCTCCACCTTGCGTGAGCCGTTGACGAGCTCCTGGTTGGTCGAATGGCCCCAGATCGCGTTGTGCTGCAGGCCCGGCGGCGAAACGATGTCCGCGTACCAGTAGCCGCCGTAGAGATAGAACGCGCGCGACGTGTTCGGGTCCCAGGCCGCGAACGCGCCGGTCAGCGATTCGAGGCCCGCGATCTCCGAGCGATCGAGCGCCTTGAGCACCGGCGTGCCGATGAAGCAGGCCGGCACGTGATCGGCCAGGGTCGGGCGATCGAAGTCGGTCGGCTTGACCAGGCCCGAGCCCATCGAGATTTCGTTGCACGGGGCGGACTCGTCGTAGAGCTCATAGGTGCTGCTGCCGCCGGCGTTGAGCGTCAGCGTCCTGTCGTCGAAAGCGGCCCCGAGTTCCTCACGCGCAGCGGCCACGCAATCCGCATACAGGCCGAGCGCCTCGGCGAGCGCCTCCCGCGGGCCGCCGAGAAAATCCGGCATTTTCGAAGCGTGCGCCTCGTAGCCCATGAAGCCCGAGAACTTCATCGACGGCTCTTTTTGCAGCTCGCGCAGCATTTCGACGACCGCCTGCGGGCCGTGCAGTCCACCGCGATGCAGGCCGATGTCGAGCTCGAGATTGACCAGCATGCGCTCGCCATGATCGCGATGGCGCGCGCGCGCGAGCTCGCGGTACTGCGCCATGCGCTCGGGCGTATCGAGCAGCCATTGCAGCTGGCGCTCGGGCACAAAACCACTGGATGGATCGTGCCGCTCGTAAAAACGCTGCGCGGCCCCGACCGGCATCGGCTTGCCGACGAGCACCTGCGCATCGGGCATCTCGCGCCCGATCAGGTTCAGGAACGGCTGGTGAAAGCTCATGAGCCGATCGGTGCCCGTGGCCTTGCGCACGTAGCGCAGCAACTCGAGGCTCGGCAGCGATTTCTCGACGATGCGATAGCCCTTGTTCGCCGGCAGGTGCGAGCGCAGGCAGGCGATGTTGTGATCGAGCTTTTCGCGATCGATCACCAGCGTCGGCCGGAACAAGCCGGCCTTGCGCAGCGCCTGCTGCAGCTGCATGAAGTAGGCATCGTGCGCCCCGCCCTTTTCGCTCGGACGTAGCGCCACCGCGGCCGCGACCGGAGCGGCGACCGCGGCGCCCAGAAGCAAACGCCGGCGCGAACTGAACTTAGCCAATTCCGAATACCTGTTTCAGATAAGGGTTGAGCATGCGTCCATCGGGATCGAGCGAGGCGCGCACGTCGAGGAAATCTTTCCACTTCGGATAGCGGCTCGCGAAATCGGCCGCCTTGAGCGTGTTCATCTTGCCCCAGTGCGGACGCCCGGCCAGCGGCTGGTACAGCGGCTCGATGTCGGCGAAATAAGGCAGCGGATCTTCGACGTAGTAACGATGCACCGCGATCGAACCCGACACCGCGTGGCCGTAGAACGGACTGAGCCAGGCATCGTCGCCCTTGACGGTGCGGATCTCGATCGGAAAGAACTCTTCGTGATGCTGGCTCTCGACGCGCTCGCGCACTTTGCGCAGCGTGGGCATGAGCTGCTCGCGCGGCAGGTGATATTCCATCTCGTTGAAGCGCACCGCGCGGTTCGACGGGAAGATGCGGTTCCAGACATCGACCGCTTCTTCGGGCTCGTAGTCCTCGGTCGCCAGGTTCATGAGCTTGCGACGCGCGGCCGGGAACCAGCTCAGGTAGTCGCGCAGCTTCTTGATGCCCATGACCGCATCGTTGTCCTGCTCGGCGCCACGCGGACGCAGCGGCTCGTCGGTCGGATCGATCGAGATCGCCATCGCCTGGTCCGAGAACGGCAGGTAGTACATCTCGAAGCTCTGATGCTGGGCCGCGTATTCGTCGAAGCGCTCGATGAGCTGCTCGATCGGTTCGAACCAGACGCGGCGCTTGAGATTGTGCGTCGCCACGTTCTGCAAGCTGAGCTGCGTGATGACGCCGAGGCTGCCGAGCGAAACGCGCGCCGCATCGAAGATCTCGGGATTGTTCTGGCGGCTGCAATCGAGCACCTCGCCGCGCGGCGTCACCAGGCGCAGGCCGATGATCTGGCTATGCAGGGCACCGAGCGTCTCGCCGGTGCCGTGCGTCGCCGTTGCGGTGGCGCCGGCGATCGATTGTTCGTCGATGTCGGGCATGTTCGGCAGCGCCTGGCCGATGCCCTGCAACAGTTCGGCGAGCTGGCCGAGCTTGGTGCCCGCGCCGACGGTGGCGGTCAGCGCAGTCGCGTCGTGCGCGATCAGGCCATCGAAATGGCGCAGCGACACGATGCCGCCCTCGGTCGGAACCAGCGGCGTGAACGAATGCCCCGCTCCGACCGGACGCAGCGGGGTCCTGGCCGAACGCAGCAGCGCGGCGAGTTCGTCTTCGTTCTTCGGCGTCAGGCGCTCGGCGGGCAGGCAGTGCTGGTAGCCCGACCAGTTCTGCCAGGGCAGCAGCCGCTTGCCATCGGGGCCGACGGTCGCCACCGGCGGCTTGGGCATATTGGCCGCGCCGTGATCGTCGCAGCCGGCCAGCGGAATCGTGGCGGCGGCGAGCGAGGCGCTCAAAAAATCACGGCGCTTCACAGGCCGGGCTCCGCGGACATGAAGCGGATCAGCGCGGCGAATTCGTCTTCGCTGCAATCACCGCAGGAGCCGAGCGGCGGCATGCCCTTGTAGCCACTCACCGTATGTTCGAGCAACGTGCCCATGCCCTGCGCGATCCGCGGAGCCCAGGCCGCGCGATCGCCCGTCTGCGGCGCCCCGCTGGCCGGCGTCGCGTGGCAGGCCTTGCAGCTCTGGTCGTAGACGCTCGCGAGCGCCGCATCGGCGGGACGCAGGTTCGCCGCGGCGCTCGCGGGCGCTGCGGGAGGCGAATCCTGGTTCTTGCCGCAAGCGGCGAGCATGACGCAAAACATCAGCAGGCAAAGCGTGCGAGGCATCTGGACGCTCATCGGATTGAGTTGGTATTCCCACACGAAAACCCGTTTCGACTGACGGTCGCAGCACGGTTTTCGCATATTCTTCGACGCATTGGTCGGGTGGATTACATATTGCCGGATGTCCACTGGCAACTAGGAAAAACGCAGGACTCGGAGTGGGGCAAGTCATGGGAGTGACGATGGCCAAGCGAACCGCTGAGGCAAAGGTGAAGCTCGCGGGCGAACGCCCGCTGGCGGCGATCACGCGCAGGAGTGCGATGCGCTTGGCCCTGCTCGCAGGGCTGATGTCGGCGCACGATGTCACCGCCCAGGAAGCGCCCGCCGAGCCGCCGTTGGCGACGATCCCGGTCGATCCTTCCACCACCGAAGCGCAGGCCCCGATGGCGTCCAGCGACGAGCCCGCGCAGATCGCCGAGATCGTCGTCACCGCGCAGAAACGCCAGCAATCGCTGCAGGACGTGCCGGTTTCGGTCACCGCGCTCGGCGGCGACTTCATCAAGGAAACCGGCGCGGCCGACCTGGCCGACGCTTCGCTGTACATTCCGAACGTGCGCGTCGATGCCGACGATCTCGGCTCTCCGCAGCTGTTCATCCGCGGCTTCGGCACCAATGCGTTCAACCCGAGCTTCGAGAGTTCGGTGGGCTTCGTGCAGGACGAGATCTATTACGGTCGTCCGGGCTATTTCACCGAATCGATGTTCGACGTCGAGCGCGTGGAAGTGCTGCGCGGGCCGCAGGGCACGCTGTTCGGCAAGAACACCATTGCCGGCGTGTTCAACGTGACCACCAAGGGTCCGAGCGACGTGTTCACGGCCGATGGCCGCTATCAATACGGCTCGAACAACTCGCACCGGGTCGAAGCCGGTGCGGGCGGCATGCTCAACGACTGGTTCGGCATGCGCGTCTCCGGGCTTTATCGCAGCGAAGACGGCCAGCTCTACAACAGCTTCCTCGATCGCGACGAAGAAAAGCTCGAGCAGAAAGCCGCGCGCGGCAAGCTGCGCTTCCTGCTGAGCGATTCGGTCACCACCGACGTGCTCATCCAGGGCTCGGAAACCAAGGCTCCGTTCTGGCCCTACCAGCTCTACAAGCTCGATGCGGACACGCGCACCTATCTGACCGGCTTCGATCCGAACATCGAAGACAACCCCAAGGATTTCCAGACCGAGTTCAACACGCCGGGCTTCATCGAGAAAGGCTCCGAAACGCTCGGCGTGCGCACGCAGTGGGACATTGGCGAACTCGGCGGCCTGCGCAATGCGCAGAGCGTGCTGATGCTCGCGGGCTCGCGCTTCTACATCGACCAGCTCAACGAGCTCGATGTTTCGCCGGCCGACATCGCGAGCCTCGACAACCACGAGGACCACAAGCAGTTCTCGGCCGAGCTGCGCTTCTCGGCCGACGCGGACAGCCTGTTCGGGCTCGGGCAGAAAGTCGAGTTCGTCGGCGGCGGCTTCTGGTACGACTCCAACTATGTGCTCGACGCGAGCATCCAGGCCGGCAAGGACATCGCCTCGTATCTGCTCACCCAGGATTTCTTCCAGCTCGCGGGCATCGCACCGGGATCGATCCCGGGCCTGCAGCTGCCGGGCTTGCCGATTCTTGGCAGCATCATTGGACCGCTGCTCGGCCCCGACTACTACCAGTTCGATTACGAGCAGGACGTGAGCTCGTATGCCGCGTTCGGCCAGATGACCTGGTATCTGACCGATCACTGGGCGATCACGCCGGGCATTCGCATCAATCGCGAAAGCAAGACCGTCGATGCCTCCGGCACGCAGCATTGCCCGCGGCGCGCCGACACCGCGTGCATCATGGCCGCGCTGCTCGGGGCGAACGATTATCCGTCGGCCGACCAGCGGCGCCCGCTCAAGCGTTCGGAGACCGATGTCTCGCCGAAGATCGTGCTGCAGTATTTCGGCGACAACGGCATCAACCTGTTCACTTCGTACACGCGCGGCTACAAGAGCGGCGGCTTCAACGCGCTCTCGTACACGGGCGAGGATCTCGAGTTCAAGCCCGAGAAGGCGCAGACCTACGAGCTCGGCGCCAAGACCACGTTCTTCGATCGCACGCTGCGCTTCAACGCGACGCTCTACCACACGCGCTTCGAGGATCTGCAGGTGCTCGCGCTGCAGGGCGTGATCACCAACGTCAGCAACGCGGCGGTGGCCACTTCCAAGGGCCTCGAAGCCGACTTCATGTGGATCACGCCGTTCACCCCGCTGCGCATCATGGGTTCGTTCGGCCTGCTCGACGCGAGCTACGACCGCTATCCGGAGGCGCCCGCTCCGGTCCGCAATCCGCAGACCGGGGCGCTGCAGCTCGGGGCCACGCAAGACCTTGGCGGCCGTCGCATCGCCTTCGCTCCGCGCCAAACCGCGACCCTGACACCGACGCTGGATTTCCCGCTGTTCTTCGGCCTCGGCGGCCAGCTCGCGGGCGACGTGATCTACCAGGGCGACCAGTACACCGACGTCGATCTCGATCCGAACACGCACGTGCCGGCCTACACGCTCTACAACGCGCGCCTGATCGTCTCGAACGCCGAGCAGACCTGGTCGCTGGCCGTCGGTGGAACCAACCTGGCCGACAAGCGCGTGCTGAACCAGGTCGCCGACGCGAGCTTCTTCCCGGGCACCTACTTCGCGCAGCAGGCCGCCGGGCGGCAGCTGTTCGCTGCGCTGAGCCTCCGTTTCTGAGCATCGCGGCAGCCGCGCCCAGCCAACTTTCCGGGCGACACCACCGTCTGGCCTGACGACAAAAACCGCCATCGCAGCGCGAATAATGGCGGCTACCGCCACTGTGCGGAATCGACTGCTGCGGTATGGTGCGGCACCTCAATTTGGAGCCCGCCATGTCCAGCGATCCCGTCGTCATCGTCTCCGCCGTCCGAACGCCCATGGGCGCCTTCCAGGGCGCGTTCAAGGACGTTCCGGTGCCCGAGCTCGGCGCCACGGCGATCCGCGGGGCGCTCGCCAAGGCCGGGCTCGCCGGTGATTCGGTTTCCGAAGTGCTGATGGGCTGCGTGCTCACGGCCGGCGTCGGCCAGGCGCCGGCACGCCAGGCCGCGCTCAAGGCCGGCCTGTCGCTCGGCACGCCCTGCACCACCATCGGCAAGGTCTGCGGCTCGGGCCTCAAGGCGGTCATGATCGCCCACGATGCGATCGTCGCGGGCAGCGCCGACATCGTCGTCGCCGGTGGCATGGAGAGCATGACCGGCGCCCCGTTTTTGCTCAGCAAGGGCCGCGGCGGCTATCGCATGGGCCACTCGCCGATCTTCGACAGCATGATGCTCGACGGTCTCGAGGATGCCTACGAGGCCGGCCGCTCGATGGGCACCTTCGGCGAAGATTGCGCCGCCAAGTACAAGTTCAGCCGCCAGGATCAGGACGCCTTCGCGACCGCCTCGGTGCAGCGCGCGCAGGCCGCGATCGCCAACGGCGCTTTCGCCGACGAGATCGTGCCGGTGACCGTGCGCGATCGCAGCGGCGAAACCGTGGTGTCGGTCGACGAAGGCCCCGGCAAGATCAAGCTCGACAAGATCCCCACGCTCAAGCCCGCGTTCAAGAAGGACGGAACCATCACCGCGGCTTCGAGCTCGTCGATCAACGACGGCGCCGCCGCGCTCGTGCTGATGCGCGCGAGCAAGGCCGCCGAGCTCGGCCTGAAGCCGATCGCCCGCGTGCTCGGCCACAGCATGCACGCGCAGGAACCCGGCTGGTTCACCACCGCCCCGGTCGGGGCGATGCAGAAGCTGTTCTCGCGCATCGGCTGGACCGCGGCCGACGTCGATCTCTACGAGATCAACGAAGCCTTCGCGGTGGTGCCGATGGCGGCGATGGCCGAGCTCGGCATTCCGCACGAGAAGGTCAACGTCAACGGCGGCGCCTGCGCGCTCGGCCATCCGATCGGCGCCAGCGGTGCGCGCGTGCTGGTGACGCTGCTGCACGCGCTCAGGAACCGCAAGCTCAAGCGCGGCCTGGCGACGCTCTGCATCGGCGGCGGTGAAGCCACCGCGCTCGCGATCGAACTGATCTGAGTCGTCGCGAGCCCCCTCAACGGCCTGTGGCGATCGACTCGCCACAGGCCGTTCGTTTGTTGCGTTCCACGCAATGATCCAGTGCCGACAACGGTGATTCCCGCAGTACGCGCCGCGGGCCAAGCTGTTCGGGCGGAAAGGGAACGGTCCCGATCCCCCGAACACGCCACTGGAGGCCTCGTCATGAAGCTTTACACCCATCCGTTGTCCGGCAATGCGCATCGCGCTCAGCTGTTCGTTTCCCTGCTCGGCCTGCAGCACGAGCTGGTGGAAGTCGATCTCATGGCGGGCGCTCACAAGCAGCCTGCATTCCTGGCGCTGAATCCGTTCGAACAGGTGCCGGTGCTCGACGACGACGGCGTCGTGGTCCCCGATTCGGGCGCCATCCTCGTCTACCTCGCCAAGAAGCACCGCCGCAACGACTGGTTACCCGATGCGCCGGCCGAAGCCGCTGCGGTGCAGCGCTGGCTGTCGGTCGCGGCGGGCGAGATCGCTTACGGTCCCGCCGCCGCCCGGCTCGTGACCGTGTTCGGCGCCAGCTTCAATACCGATGAAGTGATCGCCCGCGCGCACGTCATCCTCGGCAGGATCGAGTCACATCTCGCCGATCGCGAGTGGCTCGTCGGGACCCGGCCGACCATCGCCGACGTGGCGATCTACAGCTACGTCGCCCGCGCCCCGGAAGGCAACGTCGATCTCTCCGCGTATCCGCGCGTGAACGCCTTGCTGCGCAGGATCGAAGCACTGCCGGGCTTTGTGCCGTTCAGACAGAGCCGCGCCGGGCTCTCGGCCGCGGTCTGAGCCGTCCCAAGCCCACGCGCGGGGCAAAGCCATGAACGCGACGCCGGCACGAAAGAAGCTGGAAACCTGGCACGCCGGTGAAAAAACGCTCCAGAGCCGGGCCGGCGTCGCCGAGCGCATGGACGCCATCGGGCAGCGCGTGATTCGCGACTTCATGCCCGACCAGCATCGCGCGTTCTACGCTCAGATTCCGTTCGTCGTCGTCGGCAGCGTCGATCGCCGCGACGACGCCTGGGCAACCTTGATCACCGGCACGCCGGGCTTCATCTCGTCACCGACGCCGACCACGCTCGATATCCAGCTGCGACGCGATGCCGGCGACCCGGCGAGCGACGGCTGGAAGGCCGGCGCTGCGATCGGCCTGCTCGGCATCGAGCTGCACACGCGCCGGCGCAATCGGGTCAACGGCCTTCTGCGCGCGGTCGACGACGAAGCGCTGCACTTCGAGGTCGATCAGAGTTACGGCAACTGCCCGCAATACATCCAGCATCGCGACTATCGCTTCGTGCGCGAGCCGGGCGAGGTGTCCGCTGCAAAGGTTCACGAAAGCGCGCAGCTCGATGCGGAGGCCCGCCGCATGATCGAAGCGGCCGATACGTTCTTCGTCGCCTCTTACGCCGAGCGCGAGGATCGTCGGCAGGTGGATGTCTCGCACCGCGGCGGCAAGGCGGGCTTCGTTCGCGTCGCCGACGACGGCACGCTGACCATTCCCGATTTCGCCGGCAACCTGTTCTTCAACACGCTCGGCAACATTCTGTCGAACGGCAAGGCCGGTCTGGTCTTCGTCGACTTCGAAAGCGGCGATCTGCTGCAGATGACCGGCAAAGCCGAAGTGCTGCTCGACTCGCCGGAGATCGCCTCGTTCCAGGGTGCCGAGCGGCTCTGGACGTTTCGCGCGAGCCGCATCGTGCGCAGGCCTGCGGCACTCGCGCTGCGCTGGGCTTTCCGTCAAGACGGCTGGTCTCCGAACTCGCTGATGACCGGCGATTGGACGCAGGCCGCGGATCGCCTGCGCGCGGCCGAGCTCGCGACGCAATGGCGGCCATTCAAGGTGACGAAGATCGTCGACGAGAGCGCCTCGATTCGCTCGTTTCACCTGCAGCCAAACGATGGAGCCGGTCTCGCTGCGCATCAGGCGGGCCAGCATCTGCCGATCCGGCTGTCGATTCCGGGCCTCGACAAGCCCCAGATCCGAACCTACACGCTGTCGGTCGCGCCTTCGGATGCGAGCTACCGCATCAGCGTGAAGCGCGAGGGTCTTGCGTCGAATCATTTGCACGACGTCGTCCGCGTGGGCGACATCATCGAAGCGCGGGCGCCGGGCGGAAGCTTCACCATCGATGCGCGCGAGAAACGACCGGCGGTGCTGCTGGCCGCAGGCGTCGGCATCACGCCGCTGCTCGCGATGCTCCGGCATGTGGTCTACGAAGGCCTGCGAACGCGCGGCATACGACCGAGCATCCTGTTTTACTCCACGCGGTCGAAGGCGGACCGGGCCTTTGGGCAGGAGCTGTCGGAGCTCGCGAATGCATCAGCCGGCGCGGTTCGCATCGTGCGGGTGCTCAGCGATCCCGATGGCGCCGAGCCAGGCGTCGACTACGACGCGGCGGGCCGCATCGACATGGCCCTGCTGAGCCGTTTCCTGCCGTTCGACGACTACGATTTCTATCTCTGCGGACCGCCACAATTCACGCAGTCGCTCTACGACGGCCTGCGCGGCTACCAGATCGTGGACCAGCGGATTCACGCCGAAGCCTTCGGGCCTTCGTCGCTGATCAGGACCTCGCAGCTCGCGGCGACACCGCCTCCTTCCGCACCCGCCTCGACGAAGAATGTGCCGGTGGTGTTCACCGGTTCGCTCAAGGAAGCCCGCTGGACACCGCAATCCGGAACACTGCTCGAACTGGCGGAATCGCGCGGCCTGAGCACCGCATTCAGTTGTCGCGCGGGCAGCTGCGGAAGCTGTCGAACCCAACTGCTGGCCGGCAGCGTGACGTATCCCAAGCCGCCAAGCGCGAGCGTGCCCGACGGCGAGGTACTGATCTGCTGCGCGGTGCCGGCGCAGACACCAGCCGATGTCGAGAACCGCATCGAGCTCGCACTATGATGCTCGCGCCGTCGGCCGTCGGGTGCTGGCCATGGCTGCGCGGTCGCCTGATGCGGCCCGAGGATCACCGCGGGCAGCAAGACGACACCTATCGGGATCTGCTGATCCGTGATCCGGAACTGCAGGCCGAGACTCTCGCTCGATTGTTCTGGTGACGACGCTGGAAACCCACCGCCGCAAAGGGATATCGATGGACCGCTGGCACGCCATGCGCATTTTCGTGAAAGTCGCGGAGACGAAAAGCTTCGCGGAGACCGCGCGGCTGCTGCACATGAGCGCTCCGGCCATCACGCGCTCCGTTGCGGCGCTAGAAGGACTCATCGGGGCCAAGCTGTTCGTCCGCACGACACGCGCGGTCAAGCTCACCGAAGCTGGCGACCGCTACTTCGAAGACTGCCGGCGCATCCTCGCCGACATCGTCGAAGCCGAGGCCGCGGCGGCCGGCTCCTACGCCAGGCCCTCGGGAACCCTGACGGTGACGGCGCCGATGCTGTTCGGGCAGCTTTACGTGCTGCCGATCGTGCTCGAATGCCTCGACCTGCACCCGATGCTGTCTGCGAGAACCCTCTTCGTCGATCGCACGGTCAACATCGTCGAAGAAGGCGTCGATGTGGCGGTGCGCATCGGCCATCTGCCGGATTCGGGCTTCAGCGCGGTGAGGGTCGGCTCCGTGCGGCGGGTCGTCTGCGGATCGCCGGGCTACTTCGAGCGCCACGGCGTGCCGGCAACGCCGACGGACCTCAAGCATCATCGCGTCGCGGCCTCGACCAGCGCCTGGGCCTCGTCGGAGTGGCGCTTTCGCGACGACCAGCGCGTGAACATCGAGCCCACGCTGCTCAGCAACTCCAACGAAGCGGGCATCGCAGCCGCGGTCGCAGGCTGGGGCATCACGCGCGTTCTGCATTACCAGATCGGCCCGGCCCTGCTCGAAGGCCGTCTGCGGATCGTGCTCGACCGACACGAAGAGCCACCGTTTCCGATCCACGTGCTCTACCCAGCCGGAAGACAGGCGCCAGCGAAGGTGAGAGCCTTCGTCGATCTCGCCGTCGCGAGGCTGCGTGAGAACCCGCTGTTGAACTGCTAGTTGAGAACCTTGTACCCGCGGCCGCGCAGGCAGTTCTTGACGACCTGATCCTTGGATTGCTCGCCCGATACCGCACCGCTGGCACCGCCCGCGACACCGCCGACACCGGCGCCGCGCGCAACCGAAGTGCTGTTGCCGGTGATCGCACCGATGGCGGCGCCCACGACCGCCCCCGCGATGGCGCTCTTGCCCGCGGCCTTGCCGGTCGAGACTTCGCTCGCGTAGGTCCTGCATTCGGACAGGTCGCTCGCGTAGCGCTTCTCGTCGACACCGGTGCGGTCGATGATCGGTCCGTTACCCGCACAGCCCGCGAGCGTAGCGCCGATCGTCAACACCGCGGTGGTCAGCAGCACACCGTAGACGGTGCGCACACCCGGCATCCTTTGCCCGTTCATCCGAATCTCCTCGTTGCCATGACGTGCGCGATGGTAGCGCGTCCGCGCATCACGGGGCTGCACGGTCGCCGTGTCGGTAGTCGCGCGTGATCCGGGCGATCTGCACCTGATACGACTCGTACCAGCGCTCGCGGCCGAGGCGCTGGGCGAGCAGATGATCGGCGTGCGCCTTCCAGGCCCGGATGCTCGCCTCGTCGGGCCAGTACGACAGCGCGATCTCGTCAGCTCCTTCGGTGAGCGCATGGAACTCGATGCAGCCGAACTGGCTCAGCGCGAGCTCGCGCAGCTGCGCGGCGGCTCTGGAATATGCGTCGTCGAACTCGCGCACGCGAGCCCGGAAGATCACGACGTACATGGACGCGGTCGTCTCGTAACGAGGTGCGGAGCGGCTCAGGCGCGGCCGAAGCGGCGTGCCGAATCGGCCATCGCCTTGGCGCTCACGGCCTCGCGGTCACGCGGAGGCGCGAGCGTGACGAGCGACTCGATCAGCGTGCGTGCGGCTTCGGTGATTTGCTCGACAGCCTGCTCGAACGCCGCCTCGTTGATCTTTGATGGCTTGTTGAAACCGCTGAGCTTGCGCACGAACTGCAGCGCAGAAGCGTGGATTTCGTCGTCGGTCGCGGGCGGCTCGAAGTTGAACAGCGTCTTGATGTTGCGGCACATGACGGCGGGCCTCGCAGAAGTGCCCGGCGAGCATAGCACCGGGCTGCCGCCTCGCCGCCTCAGCCGATGGCGTGCACCGCGGCGCCGAGCAGCCCGGCCTGCGGATGCGTGATGATCTGCGTCGGGATGCGCTGCAGAATCGCCGAATGCCGGCCCTTGTCTTCGAAGCGCCGGCGAAAGCCCCCGTCCCTGATCCAGGGGAGCAGTTTCTGCGTGACTCCACCGGGAAGAAACACGCCATCCCAGGCCCCGAGTGCGAGCGCCACGTCGCCCGCGAAACTGCCGAGCAACTCCGAGAATACGCGCAGCGTGCGAGCGCAAAGTCCATCCGGATCGGCCGCCGCGGTCTCGGTGATCTGCGCCGGCGTGAGCTCGAGCGTCGCCAGACCTTCGACCGACGCCACGGCCTGCAGCAGATTGCCGAGCCCACTGCCCGAGATCAGGCGCTCGGCCGATACCCGTGGATAGCGCGTCAGCAACACCTTGAGCAGCTCGAGCTCATACGCGTTGCCCGGAGCGAAGCCCACATGGCCGCCTTCGGATTGAATCACCACCGCACGACCGTTCTGCACGATCACGCCGCCGACACCGAGGCCGGTGCCGGGCCCGACGACGGCGTAGCAGCGGCTCGTGACCAGGGCGCGATTGGAAGGCCGGGCTTCGCCGACCGCTTGAAGATCGTCGATCTGCAAGGCCGGAAGCACGCTCGCCATCGCGGTGAAATCGTTGATCACCTCCACTGGCATGCCGATCTCTCGACCGAGCTGGCCGATCGAGAACGCCCAGGGATTGTTGGTGATCTTGATCGCATCGCCGGTGACGGCCGAGGCTACCGCCAGAACCGCGCGAGTCGGCCGTTGCTCGGGGTGGCGCGATAGGTAATCGAGCAGTGCACCGCTGAGCGTGGCGAAATCCGCAGTTGCGACACGATGCTGCGCGAGCAACGGCGTGCGCTCCTGGCCGGCATGAGTGAACGCGAATCGTGCATTGGTGCCGCCGATGTCGGCCACCAGAATGGAATCCTCAATTGAATTGGATGCCGCCAGCTGCATGCCGATCTCCCGTGCGTGTCGCGTTGTGAAGCGATGATAGCCGTGGAGCGAACGATAAACAGGACCGGCTGAGCCTGCAGCTGAATTCGTGCCACTGACTCGCAAGGCTCACGAAGAAACGCGCAAACGGGATTTGCGTCGACGCAATACACCCGCTAGCAACATGGCGACCAACATGCAAGTGCTTGGACGCAATAGAAAATTCAGAATGAATTAAGGCGGCCCTGAGCAAGCTGCCGCCCGACCGCTCACACAAGCGGCGCCGATGTCGACATAACAACGATCCAAGGAGTGAACATGGTCCGTACCCCCATCCGCAATGCACTTGCGGCGGTCTCCACCGTTGCGGCTTTGCTTGCAGCACCCGCCGCTTCGGCCTTCAACTACACCTACATCGAAGGCGGCTATACCAGTATCGATCTCGATTACGGTGACGACGAAAGCGGATTCCGGCTCGGTGGCTCTTTCGACATCGCGCCGCAGGTCGCGCTGATCGCGGAATACAACGATTGGGATGACCTCTCTCAACTCTCGATCGGCGCGATCTATCATGCGCCCCTGCAGAAGGATCTCGATTTCTTCGCCGGTGGAACCTTCGAGCGCATCGACTATGACATCGACGATGACACCGGCTTCGGCCTGCGCGCCGGACTCCGCTGGCAGGTTCCCAATCTGCCCATCCAGCTGATTCCGGAAGTGCGCTACCTCGATGTTCTCGATGATTCGCTCACCTCGTTCCGCGTGACCGGTCTGTTCACGATCGCTCCACGGGTCGATCTCGTGGCCGGCCTGCAGACCGGCGACGACGATCGTCTCGAACTCGGCGCCCGCTACAACTTCTGAGCGAGGCCGGTGGTTTCCGACGGCGAGGTCCGCAGGGATCTCGCCGTTTTTTATGGGTGCTGCCATCTCCGCATCGAATCGCATGCCATCGAATCCGATGTAAGCCTGTGCAGGCTTGCGGCACAATCGCGCCTCGCCCGCGCCGACCCGTTCGATGCTGCTTATCACCTGCCCCGTCTGCCGCTCCCCACTCGAGCAGCACGCCCAAGTCTGGTCCTGTACCAATCGCCACAGTTTCGATGTGGCGCGCGAAGGCTACGTGAACCTGCTGCTCGCGCAGCAGAAGAACAGTCCATCACCCGGAGACAGCGCCGAAAGCCTGCGGGCGCGTCGCGCGTTTCTCGAGGCAGGACACTACGCTCCGCTGCGCAAGGCCCTCCACTCGCTCGCGGACGAACTCGGTGCGCGTCGCATTCTCGACCTCGGCTGTGGCGAGGGCTACTACACGAGTGCGCTCGGCCCTTCCGAAAGCGAAGTCGAAGTCGCCGGTCTCGACATCGCCAAGCCCGCGATCCAGCTCGCAGCCAAGCGTTATCGTGGCATTCGCTGGATAGTCGGCAGCGGGGCTTCACTGCCGTTCGCTGATCGGTCGCTCGATCTCGTCACCAATCTGTTCACGCAACTGCATGTAAGCGAGCTTCGGCGTGTCATCGAGCATGGCGGGCATCTCGTCATCGTCACGCCGGCCCCGGACCATCTCTGGAGCCTGCGCGCCGGTCTGTTCGAAACCGTGCAAGCGCACGAGCCCGAAAAATTCCTCGGCGAACTCGGAGACGGCTTCACACTCAATCGGCACCTGAACATCCGCAACGAACTCGATCTAGGCCAGCAGGCCTTGCGAGACCTGCTGGCGATGACCCCTTACGTCTGGAAGGCCCGCCCTGAAAGGCGAGCACGACTGGAAGCGTCTCCGGGGCTGCGCACTGCCGCGCACTTCACCGTGCTGGTCGTAAGGCGCTGCTGACGCCTCATCGACTGCAGCCGTAGCCTCGCGAGCCTCCACTCGGAATCCAACGATTCAATGCCGGTCGCAAACGCTAGACATTGCGCGATGTCCAGCCGGCGGGCTGGCGCCCCGGAAGCAGATCATCGGGCGCTCCGCCATCGGCCTCTTCCCGCTCGCGATCGGCCAGTGAACGCTGCGCGTCTTCGACGCCCTGCCTGGTCTGGCGAACTTCTCCCGGCATCGCACGCTGCTGCTGACGATGGGGCGAATGCGCCTGCTGTTGAGCCTGCGGCTGAGGGTTCTGCCGTGTCTGTTGCGACGATCGATTCGGTGGCGCCGGGTTGTCGGGCTGATTCGATCGCACGTTCTTCTGGTCGGCCATGAGAGTCCTCCTGGTTTTCCGAACAATGTTCCAACTGGATGAGTGCATGGGAGGAAGGGAGAGTCTGCCCATGCGAACTTTGGACTCCACGATCCGGCGCGCATTCCGTCGCCCTTCGGCCTTGTCTAATCGCTGCCCAAGCCCATTGCCTGTGAGCTGCTTCAAACAGAAGCCGCGATGAATTCACGCAGCCAGACGTGAGCCGGGTCCCGATGCGATCGCTCGTGCCAAAGCATGGCGATTTCGAAACCCGGCACTTCGATCGGGGGCTCCACCACGCGCAACCCGGGCGCCGTGCGAGCGAGGCGTTCCGGCAGCATGGCAACGAGATCGGTGGTCGCGAGCATGGCGCACAACAGCAGGAAATGCGGCACCGATGCGACCACGTTGCGCTGCAGGCCTAGAGCGGCCAGCGCCTGATCGGTCACTCCGCGAAAACCGCCGCCGTCCGGTGAGACCAGCGCATGGTCGAGCTTGCAGAATTGCGCCAGCGTCGGCTTGCGCCGCAGACGCGGATGACCGACACGGCCGGCCAGCAGGTAGCGCTCCTTGTACAACACGCGCTGGCGAAGGCTGGCCGGCGCGTCGTGACGCGTGTGAAACGCGAGATCGATTTCGCGCTGCTCGGCCTGGCGTGCGATGCGGGCCGGATCGAGGCCAAGCACGGCCAGACTCGCCAGCGGAGCCGCAGCGCGCAGGGCCGGAAACAGCGGCAGCAGTAGTGTCGAGGCGGTGTAGTCCGATGCAGCAAGGCGCAAGGCATGACGCGCTTTTGCGGGGTCGAAGTTTGCGGCCGGTGCGACCACGGCTTCGAGCGCCTGCAAGGCTTCGCGCAAGGGCTCGCGCAGGGCATCGGCGTGCGCCGTCGGCCACATGCCACGCGGCCCCGGCAACAACAGCGGATCGTCGAACACCCGGCGCAGCTTGGCGAGCTGCACGCTCACGGAAGACTGTGTGAGGTTCAGGCGCCGCGCCGCGCGCGTCACGTTGTGCTCGATCAGCAGCGCATCGAGCGTCAGCAGCAGATTCAGGTCGAGACGGCGCAAGTTGTTCACGGGAATCGCCCCTGGCAATAGCGGATATTCACGATATTCATTTCCACTATACCGGCGACACGCCTAGCCTGGGACCCATCATTTCCTTTGAAGAGAGCCGCCATGAATGTACTGATCGTCTATGCCCATCCGGAGCCACGTTCGCTCAACGGCGCCCTGCGCGATTTCGCCGTGCGCCGATTGCAGGCAGCCGGACACCGCGTGCAGGTGTCCGATCTTTACGCCATGCGCTGGAATCCGCTGATCGGCACGCAGGACAGCCTCGCCTTCGAAGCGGGCCAACGCTTCGACGTTTCAATGGCCTCGAAGCAGGCTTATGAAAGCGGCACGCAGAGCGCCGACATCGCGGCCGAGCAGGATAAGCTGCGCTGGGCCGATATGCTGATCCTGCAGTTCCCGCTCTGGTGGTTCACGATGCCGGCGATCCTCAAGGGCTGGATCGATCGCGTGTATGCCTGCGGATTCGCCTACGGCGTCGGCGAGCATTCGGACCGGCACTGGGGCGATCGCTACGGCGAAGGCCGCATGAGCGGCAAACGGGCGATGCTGATCGTCACCACCGGCGGCTGGGAATCGCACTACGCGTCGCGCGGCATCAACGGGCCGATCGACGATCTATTGTTTCCGATCCATCACGGCGTGCTGCATTACCCGGGCTTCAGCGTGCTGCCGCCGTATCTGGTTTATCGCGCGGGCCGCACGGACGCGGTGCGCTTCACTGCCATTTGCGAGGCACTCGGCGAACGGCTCGACAGCTTGGCGAGCACGCCGCCGATCGCATTCCGCCGCCAGAATTTCGGCGACTACGAGATTCCGGCGCTCACGCTACGCGACGACGTGGCTCCGGGCCGCAGCGGCTTCGGAGCGCACGTCGAATGAGCGCGATGTGCGCTACGCGAGTGCACGCTTGAACAGCGCGAGCTGGCGCGCCCACGCCTTCTCGGCCTGATCGTGGTCGTAGACGGCCGCATCGATCGGACACCAGCCGTGTTTGGTGCCTGCATAGACCTCGATCTCCGCGGGCAGCTTGGCCTTGGCGAAAGCCTCGCGCAGCGTGTTCTTCGCCTCGGGCTCCTTGGCGTCGTCGTTCTCGGCGATCGCGATCAGGAACTGCGCCTTGATGGCCGGAATCAGCAGGTGCGGGCTGTCGGGCTTGTCGGTCGCCAGGCCGCCGCCGTGGAAGGTGGCACCCGCCCCGATGCGCTCCGGAACCGCGGCCGCGGTCTGCACGACGAGCGGGCCGCCCATGCAGTAGCCGGTGGTGCCGATCTTGCGCCGGGTGTCGACCGCGCTCTGCTGATCGAGAAACGCGACGAAAGCCTGGGCATCGGTCTTCGCGGTCTGCGGGCTCAGGCTCGCGCGCAGGGCCAGCAGCGCTTCGCGCGTGGCCGGGTCGTTGAAGTCGGCATGCTCGGCCGCGGTCGGCGCACGCTTGGTGCGGTAGAACGGGTTGACCACGAGCACCGCGTAGCCCGACTCCGCGAGCCGCGTGGCCATCTCCTTGAACGCGGGGCGCAGGCCGAAGATATCGGGCCAGATCAGCACCGCCGGATGCTTGCCCTTGGCCGGATGCACGAAGTACGCATCGGCGGTGCCATCCGGTGTCTTGATCTCGACCTCGCGGCCCTTGGTCTCGACCCCAGCCGCGATACCGGGCAGCGCAACGGACAGGCCCGCACCGAGCGCCGTCAGGCCGAAGCTGCGACGCGTGAGCCCCTGCTTGCGCCGCGCAAAATATTCGAGATCGTCGTTTTCGCACATCGATTCAATCCTCATCGTGTTCGGAATGCCCGGCGTGTTCGGGCGCCCGCGAACGGTAGCGTCATTCGCCCGAATTGGCACTACCGGTTTCGGTGCTAAGGCTATGCCTGCAGATAGTGGTCGAGCTCCTGGTGCATGTCGGCCCGCGCCGATGCCGTGCGGCATCGTTCGCCAGCGCTCGGGCCAGGGCGAATGCGCGCCGGGTTCGCGAGGCTCTTCGGGAATATCCAGTCGCGGAACATCACCGCCGAAAGAACGGACAGGAACACCAGCCGCACCATCAATTCGGGCGCGATCGCGGACTTGTCCTTCAGGCGCCCGCGCATCTGCTCTGCACCGTGCTCGGTGCCCGCGCCGTAGATCTCGGCCGCGACGAGCGATGTGAACATCTTCGAGTTGGTGCGGATGAACCTCTGCAGTTCGCTCGTGTACACGGCCTTCTGCTCGCGCATCTCTGCATCCGAAAGCGTGGCCGGCTTGTGCGCGTCGATGAAACGAAGAAAGCGCTCGTCGAGCGGCTTGAAGATGGTTTCGCCAAACAGGTTCGACTTCGAGCCGTAGTAGCGGAACAGCTGAGCCTCGGTGATACCGGCGTTGCGCGCGATCGCCGCTGTGGTGGTGCCGACATAGCCGCAGCGCTTGAGCAGATCGTCCGGCATGCGCCGCGCGCGCTTGGCCGGCTCGACGGTCGCAAGCGGCTTGCGCACCGCGGACGTCTTGCCGGTGGCTCAGGCCGGTCGCGTGAGCTTGTCGACTTCGGCGAGCTCCTCGGCACTCAAGACCCAAGTCGAGGCGGCGACGTTCTGCCCCACCTGCGCCGCCTTCGTCGCCCCGCAGATCACTCCGGCGACCGTGCGCTGGCACAGCAGCCAGCCGATCGCATCGAACACTGAACGATCGCCCAGAAACGTCTTGGGAATACCGCAGGCCAGTCGGGTCTGCGCCGTCAGCTTCAGCAAGGGCGCTATCGATGCGGATCGCTGCTCGCTCATGTCGCGCTGCCGTTTCTGTCATGCACCCCCGGCGCCCTGCGGTCGCTCGCATAGATAGTGCTCACTATCTTCAAGCGCGTTCGGCCGGCTAGTGAGCCGCATGCGGCCGGTCTACAATGCGGGCCCGCCACCAGTAACGAGGGTTTCGTCCGATGCGCCAGTAATGCCCACCGTGTGTTTCACGGTCGCCTTCCCTGCAATCCGCAGCGGAAGCCGCAGGCATGAACTGGAGCTCGCATGGCGAAGCCTTCGACGAATCACGTTTCGTTGACGCTGCACGGCGTCACCCATCAGCTGCCCGACGGCAGCCTTCTTTTTTCCGATCTCGACGAGCGATTCGACGCCCAGCATACAGGCCTGGTCGGGCGCAACGGTGTCGGCAAGAGCGTGCTCGGGCACATGCTCGCCGGCACGCTCGAGCCCAGCAGCGGACGTTGCCTGCGCATCGGCAAGGTGCGCCACGTCGCGCAACAGATCAGCATCGACAGCCAGCAGACCGTCGTCGATCTGGCCGGGCTTCGGCCGCTCTTCGACGCCCTGCGTCGCATCGAACGCGGCAGCACGGCGCAGCCGGATTTCGACATCGTCGGTGATCGCTGGAACATCCATCAGCAGCTGCAACAGGAGCTCGCAGCCAGCGGGCTCGAACATCTGGGCGCCGACACGCTCGCGAGCCGGCTCAGCGGCGGCGAAGCCATGCGGGTCGCGCTTTGCGGAGCCTTCCTTTCTGCAGCCGATCTGCTGATCCTCGACGAGCCGAGCAACCATCTCGATCGCGAGCATCGCAAGGCCCTGATCGACCGGCTGCGCCGATGGAGCGGCGGAATCATCGCGATCAGCCATGATCGCGCCCTGCTCGAATCGATGGATTGCATCGTCGAGCTGTCGAATCTCGGGCTCAGACGCTATGGCGGCGGCTACACGTTCTATGCGCAAGCCAAGGCACAGGAGCGCGAGCAGGCACGGCAGCAGCTCGATCATCTCAAGGCCGAGAAGCGTCGCGAGGAACGCGAACTCGTGCAACAGCGCGAGCGCCTGGACCGGCGCCAGTCTCGCGGCGCCAGACAGGCGGCCACGGCGAATCAGGCCCCGATCCTGCTCGGCCTGCAGAAAAGTCGCAGCGAGAGCAGCGCGGCGCGAGCCCAGGCCCGCATCGAGGAATCGCGGCGGGCGGCTTCGCAGCGCGTGGCGCAAGCCGCACAGCGCCTCGAAGACGATGCAGAAGTAACGCTGCTGCTGCCCGAGGTCGATCGACATCTTCCGGACACGATCGTCGAGTTCGCGGCCGAACTCCCGCATGTCGCGGCGCGATACCGGCACATCGAATTCACGCTCAAAAAGGGGCAAAGGCTCGCATTGACCGGCCCCAACGGCAGCGGAAAATCGACGCTGCTCAAGCTGCTCGCGACTGACTCGCCACCCTCCGGCGCACGCCGCGTCATCTCGGTGAAGGCCGCTTATCTCGATCAAAGCCTGTCGCTGCTCGACTCCGGACGCAGCCTGCTCGAACAGATGCTCGCGCTCAACGCCACGTCGGACGAAGCGGACTTGCGCAGCCGCCTCGCCCTGCTCGGCCTCGACGAGCAAGGCATTCGGATTCCGGTGCGGTGGCTGAGTGGCGGCGAACGCCTCAAGGCCGCGCTGGCCCACGCTCTTTACACGGACGACCCGGCGAAACTGCTACTGCTCGACGAGCCCGACAACCATCTCGATCTCGCCGCGATCCAGGCGCTGGAATCGCTGCTGCGGCAATATCGCGGCGCCCTGATCGTGGTTTCGCACGACGAAACGTTTTTGAATCGCATCGGGCTCACGCATCGCCTCGACGCGAGCGAGGCCGGTTGGCGCACGAGCGCCTGGACCTGATCGGGTTAGCGCTCAGCCGGCTTCGAGTGCCGAAGCGATGAAGTCGACGCCGACCTTGGTCCTGGGCACCTTCACGCCGAACCAGCTGCGCACGTCCGCGTCGAGCCCGATGCCGTGCATGTAGTTGTAGAGCGCCTTGTTGAGCGCGACGCCGAGCGTGTCGTGATCGACCCCGGTCGGATCGATGAAGCCGATGTCGTTCTTCGCGAAGCCGCCCGGCGGCGGTGGCACCAGCGTGACGCCGTATTCCTGCGGATTCTTGCCGACCGGCGAATGCACGGTACACGCGAAGCGATGGAAGAATCCGGACTGCAGGCAACCCGCTTCGAACAGCTGGCGCACGTATTCGAGCGCATCGACGGTGTCCTGCACGGTCTGCGTGGGGAACCCGTACATCAGGTAGGCATGCACGAGGATGCCGGCCTCCGAAAAGGCTCGCGTGACGCGTGCGACCTGCTGCACCGAGACGCCCTTCTTCATGAGCTTGAGCAGGCGATCGGACGCCACTTCGAGCCCGCCCGAAACCGCGATGCAACCGCTTTGCGCAAGCAGCTCGCAAAGCTCGACCGAGAACGATTTTTCGAAACGGATGTTGCCCCACCACGAAATCGAAACACCGCGCCGGATCAGCTCGTTCGCGAGCGCCTTGAGCACTTTGGGCGGTGCGGCCTCGTCGACGAAATGAAAGCCGGTCTGCCCCGTTTCGGCGACGATGGCTTCGATGCGATCGACCAGCACGCTCGCCGAAGCGGCTTCGTAGCGCGAGATGTAATCGAGGCTGATGTCGCAGAAGCTGCATTGCTTCCAGTAGCAGCCATGCGCGATCGTGAGCTTGTTCCAGCGCCCGTCCGACCATAGCCGGTGCATCGGGTTGAGCATGTCGAGCAGCGACAGGTAGCCGTCGAGCGGCAGGCCGTCCCAGGTCGGCGTGCCGACTTCGTTGAACGGCACGTCGGGCTCGGCCGCGTTGACGTAGCGCACCACGCCCGCATCGTCGCGAACGAAGCTGCGAACGAGCCGGTCGCGTCCGCGCTCGCCGCGCAGATGCTCGATCAGCGCGAGCAGCGGACGTTCGCCCGCATCGAGGCTCACGATGTCGACGTAATCGAATACGCGCGGCTCGGCGAGTTCACGCAGCTCGGTGTTGGCGTAGCCGCCGCCGAGCGAGATCACGATGTGCGGATGCTTTTGCTTGATCGTCTGCGCGATCCGGAAAGCCGCATAGACCGCGCCCGGAAACGGAACCGAAAGCAGCACGAGCTCCGGCCGATGCCGCTCGATCGCATCGAGCGTGAGCGCGTGCAGGATCTCGTCGATCAGGTTTGGCTCCACGGCGAGCGCTGCGGCCAGCGGATCGAAGCTCGCCTGGCTTTGCGCAAGCGACTCGGCATAGCGCACGAACTCGAAGCGCGGGTCGATCGCATCGCGCACCACATCGGCGAGATCGTTGAGATACAACGTGGCGAGATGCCGCGCCCGGTCCTGCATGCCGAGCGCACCGAAAGCCCAGGCCAGCGGATCGCCGCCTTCGTCGTCGACGTAGACGTCGAGCGCCGAGAAGCGCGGCCCTTCGGGCAGGAAGCGGCGGCTGGCGATGCGATGCGCGAGCGTGGAATCGCGGCCCTGCAGAAAGCCGATCACGCCGTCGATGGTGGTGCGATAGCGCTCGAACTGCTCGCAGAAGTTCGCGATGGCGGCGGTCGGCTCGGCGTCTTCGTCGATGCGGTCGCGGATCGCGTCGAGCCCCGGCGCCGAGAACAGCTGCAGCACCAGCGCCAGCGCCAGATCCTCTTGCACCGCATCGACGCCGCGCGAACGCAGAAAGCCGGTCAAGTACGCCGTCGACGGATACGGCGTATTGAGCTGCGTCATCGGCGGGATGATCGCCAGCACGCGCAGTGCGCGGTTCGACGCCGAAGCAGAGGATGCGCGCGTGGCCATGCGCGTGTGGTTACGCGAGCCTTACTTCTTCTTGGCCGGCGCGGCCGGCGCAGGCGCGGCCTCGATCAGGCCCACGAACTCGGGATACAGGCGGCGCAGATCGAATTCGCCGCCGACGGTGCGGCTGTTGAAAACCTGGCACTGCTCTTCTTTCTCGTCGCCCGCGCTTTCGATGCTCGCGGCTTCGGCCGCCGCCGCCTGCTCGATCAGCCCGTCGATCGCCTTGCGCGAGGCCGCCTCTTTTTCGTCTGCGGCCTTGGCGTCGTCGGCCTGGCGAAAACTCTTGAGCACGCTGGCCTGCAGCTGCACGGTGCGCTTCACGATCTCGTCATTGCGCTGGTGCCATTGCTGCGCCGCCTGCTTGGCGTTGTCGGCGACCAGGCCTTCGAGCTTGGCGCAGCGGCTCGTCACCGCGTCGATGCGCTTGCCGATACCGCGCAGCTCGATGATGGCGCGCAGCTGGTTGCGCGCCGCGATCTGCTCGGGCGTCGACTCGTCGATGCGGAAGGTGTAGCGCAGCGCGTTCTGGCTCGCCACCGGCAGACCGTTCTTGGTCGCAGGGCTGAAGCGGCACTGCTTCATCGCCTCGACCGCCGCGGCATCGAGCTGTGCGTTGCCCGAGGTCTGCTTGACGGTGACGTTCTCGACGCGTCCGTCGATGGCCACCGCGATCGTCAGCAACGCCGAGCCCTTGATACCGGCCGCGTGGGCCTCGGGCGGATACACCGGCTGCGCACAGGTATCCGGAATCACGTGCGCCGGCTCGGATTCCGGGTTGGCGGCCGACTTCAGCGGAGCCGCGGGACGCGGACCTGCGGGCTCCGCCACCGCCGCCGCGAGCTGCGGCCAGGCCGCTGCGCCGAGCGCGAGACCGCAGAGGATGGGGACGAGGCGGGACAGTGAGGAAAGTCGGTAGGGCATGGAGTGTGAGGCGATTCGTGGAGGCCGCCCGGGCGGGCGAAGCGAAAAAGCGCCGGGGCATTCTGCCACCGCGCGGATCACGACGAGGACTTTGCGCCTCGATGAAGCTGTGGCAGCACTGAGACGAGCGCGCCTCGCCGGCGGCTAGCCTGCGGGGCGGCCGCGCTGCAGCTGCCGCGCCTTGGAGCGCGCACGCGAGAGCTGTTCGAGCGTGATGGTCTTGGCCGCCTGCTGACTCCGGCGGATGTGCTGCGTAAGCGTCTGCTGGGCCGCCACCACGTCGCGCTTGAGCAGGTGCTGGCAAACGGCGTGATGCTCGATGTAGGTCAGGTCCACGCGCATGTCTTCGGTGAAATCGAGCCGGCGGATGATGTGGATGCTGTGGTTCACGCGCTGCAGATAATCGGCGAGCACGAAGTTGCCGCTGCCTTCGGCGAGCGCGATGTGAAAGCCCTCGTCACGCGCGGCCATCGACTCCACGTCCTGATCGTCGGCAGGCTGGTAGGCCGGGTCCCACTGGCGTGCGAGTTCCTTGAGCGCCCGGTCCGGCATGTGCGTACAGGCGAGCTCGACGGCGCACATTTCCAGTGCGACGCGCACCTGATAGTGCTGGTCGATCTCTTCGATATCGATCTCGCGAATGAAGCAGCCCTGCTTGGGCCGCACCGTCAGGTAGCCCTCGAGCTGCAGGCGCTGCAAGGCCTCGCGAACCGGCGTCCGGCTGACACCGAAACGCTCGGCAAGCTCGGTTTCGGTGACCCGCGAGCCCGGGTACAGCTCGAAACTCATGATCAGGCTCTTGAGCTGGCTGTAGGTTTCCTGAGCCGAGCCCGCTTTCGCCGGCGGAATGGCCGTCATCGATATCCCTCATTGCAGGACTCCATTGTAGGGGCTTGCATGCGAGCTTGGGCATGTACGTTGCATACAACGTTATGCACCAATAAAGGAAAGCCCATGAGCAGCGCCAGTAGCGCCGACTTCGCACCGGATGCCGATCTGTCCCTGGCCACGCTGCGCAGCGCCTACCGCAGCGGAGCCCTGACACCCCGTCGGCTGCTGCACGAGCTGCTCGGCCGCGCCCGCGAGCTCAACCAGCGCTATCGGCTCTACATCCACCTGCTCGACGAAGCCGAACTCGAGCCCTACCTGGCCGCGCTCGAAGCGCGAGATCCGGCCTCGCTGCCGCTCTACGGCATTCCATTCGCGATCAAGGACAACATCGACCTCGCCGGCATTCCGACCACCGCAGCCTGCCCCGCTTATGCCTATACGCCCGAGCGCTCGGCGAGCGTGGTGCAGCGCCTGGTCGAACTCGGTGCGATACCGACCGGCAAGACCAATCTCGACCAGTTCGCCACCGGCCTCAACGGCCAGCGCTCGCCTTACGGCGGCTGCCCGAACCCGTGGAACACGGATTATCCGAGCGGTGGCTCCAGCTCGGGCTCGGCGCTCGCGGTTTCGCTGGGGCTGGCGAGCTTTTCGCTGGGCACCGACACGGCGGGCTCGGGCCGCGTACCGGCCGCGCTCAACGGGCTGGTCGGCTGCAAGCCGACACGCGGCCTGCTGTCGATCGAAGGCGTGGTGCCCTGCTGCCGCTCGCTCGACTGCGTGAGCGTTTTCGCCTGGCAGGCCACCGAAGCCGCGGAGCTGCTCGCGCTCGCTGTGCGGCATCATCCCGACCAGCCCTGGAGCCGGCACAACCCGGCCTGGAATGCGCGGCCGGTCGGCGGCGGCCCCGCCCCGTTTCGCTTCGGCGTGCCGCGTCCGGAGCAGTTGCAATGGCTGGGCTGCAACGAATCGCCACAGCTGTTCGAGCAAGCCCGGCAACGGCTCGAAGCACTCGGCGGCCGTGCGGTCGAGATCGATTTCCAGCCGTTTCTCGATGCCGCGACACTGCTCTACGCCCCGGCCGGAACCGCCGAGCGCCAGGCCGCCTTCGGCGACTTCGTCTCCGCGCATCCGCAGGACGTGCTACCGGTCATTCGTGAAGTGCTGGCCCCGGGCGCGCTCGCCAGCGCAGTCGATCGCGTGCGCTCCGACCAGCGGCTCGCCGAGCTCAAGAATCGCTGCGATCACACGCTCGAACCGCTCGACCTGACGCTGATCCCGACCCTGCCGCGCGCCTGGACCATCGAGCAGATCCAGGCCGAACCGGTGCTGCGCAACAGCGAACTCGGGCTCTACACCAACTTCGTCAACCTGCTCGATTACGCCGCCGTCGCCGTGCCGGCAGGCAGCTTGAGCAATGGCCTGCCCTGGGGCGTGACGCTGCTCGGCCAGGCCTTCACCGACCAATATCTGCTCGGGCTCGCAGCCGCCTTCCAACAGCCGAAAGCCATGGTCGGCGGCGTGCGGCCGGGCGACCGCATGAGCATCGTGGTCTGCGGCGCGCATCTGCAGGGCTTGCCGCTCAATCACCAGCTGATCGAGCGCGGCGGCCGCCTGGTTCAGGCCACGCGCACCGCGCCGAACTACCGGCTCCACGCCCTGCCCGGCGGTCCGCCGCAGCGCCCTGCGCTGGTGCGCGCGGCCGACGGCGTGGCGATCGAAGTCGAAGTCTGGGAGGTGGCGAGCACCGAAGTGGGCTCGCTGCTAGCCGCGATCGGCGCCCCGCTGGGGCTCGGCAAGGTGCTGCTGGCCGACGGCACGCTCGAAACCGGCTTCATTTGCGAGCACGGCGCGCTCGCCGGAGCCGAGGACATCAGCGTCCACGGCGGCTGGCGCGCCTGGCTGGCCCAGCGGTCGCGCACTTAAAACCGTCACGAATCAGCGAGCTGGGGAAATGTCTCTTTCTTTGTTGCATACAACGATGAGTCCAGGCATGGATACTGCATTTTCAGTGACTCCCGGTATGTCGGCGCAACACGGAGTCGCAGCATGAGCACGGCCTCGGTCCGAACGATTCAAGCACAGCCCTACGAGCTCGCCTTCGAGCCGGCCAGCACCGCGCTGCTGATCATCGACATGCAGCGCGATTTCATCGAGCCCGGTGGCTTCGGCGCGATGCTCGGCAACGATGTCTCGCTGCTGCGCCGGGCCATCGCCCCGATCGCCGCGCTGCTTTCGGCGTTCCGCCAGGCCGGCCTGCTCGTGCTGCACACACGCGAAGGCCATCGGCCCGATCTGTCCGATGCCCCGCCCAGCAAGCTCGCGCGCGGCCGAGGCGAAACCAGGATCGGCGACCTCGGCCCGATGGGCCGCATCCTGATTCGCGGTCAAGCCGGCCACGACATCATTCCGGAGCTGTATCCGGTTGCCGGCGAGCCGGTGATCGACAAGCCCGGCAAGGGCTCGTTCTGCCAGACCGATCTCGAACTGATCCTCAAGAACCGCGGCATCAAGACGCTGATCGTCTGCGGCGTGACGACCGAGGTCTGCGTGCACACCACCGTGCGCGAGGCCAACGACCGCGGCTACGAATGCCTGGTGCCGGCCGATTGCGCGGCCTCGTATTTCCCCGACTTCCATGAAACCGCGCTGCGGATGATCCAGGCGCAGGGCGGCATTTTCGGCTGGGTGTCGGACTCGGCGAGCGTGATCGCGGCGCTGAGCTAGCAGCAGCCAGGAACCGATTCAAAGGGCGCAGCAAACAGAACAGAGCACAGCGGCAAACAAGGGAGTAGTCCATGAACACGGCGGCAGCGGCATTCAAACCCAAGATCTGGGTTCCGGGCGACTGGAACGCCTTCTTCGGCTTCGGCACCAACATCCTCGTCAACCTGCTCACGCTCACGGCGCTGATGCGCTACGTGCTCAAGTTGCCGGACGATCTGATCTTCGGACGCATCCTGCCGGCGACCGGCCTGATGCTGTTTCTATCGACGGTGTACTACGCCTGGCTCGCCTACAAGCTCGCGCAGAAAACCGGGCGCAGCGATGTCTGCGCGCTGCCTTCGGGCATCAGCGTGCCGCACATGTTCGTGGTGGTGTTCGTGATCATGATGCCGATCGCGGCTGCAGCCGGTGACCCGATCAAGGGTTGGGAAGCCGGCCTGACCTGGGTCTTCGTGCAGAGCTTCGTGCTGATGATCGGCGGCTTCATCGCGCCGTGGATCAAGAAGATCACGCCGCGCGCCGCATTGCTCGGTGCGCTCGCTGGCGTGTCGATCGCCTTCATCTCGCTGCGCCCGGCGCTCGACATGTACATGGACCCGGTGATCGGCATCGTCTGCTTCGCGATCCTGCTCGCGAGCTGGTTCGGCGGCGTGCGCTACTTCAAGGGCATACCGGCGGGGCTCGTCGCGATCGCAGTGGGCTCGGCGATCGCCTGGGGCGGGCTAGCGCTCGGTTATGAGTTCGGCGGCATGAGCATCGCCAAGCTCGGCGATTCGTTCGCCAGCTTCGGCTTCAGCTTTCCGGTGCCCGCCATCGGCCACGTGTTCGGCGGCTTCGAATACCTGGGCGTGATCCTCGTCACCGCGATTCCGTTCGGCATCTACGATCTGGTCGAGGCGATGGACAACGTCGAATCGGCCGAAGCCGGCGGCGACCACTACCCGACCACGCGCGTGCTGACGGCGGACGGCGTCGTAAGCCTGATCGGCTGCCTGCTCGGCAATCCGTTCATCAACGCGGTCTACATCGGCCATCCGGGCTGGAAGGCGATCGGCGGACGCATCGGCTACTCGGCCGCCACCGGCGTGATGGTGCTGGTGCTGTCCTGGTTCGGCATTCTCGCGCTGATGATGGCGCTGATCCCGGTCGTCGCGATCTCGCCGATCCTGCTCTACATCGGCATGCTGATCGGAGCGCAGGCCTTCCAGGAAACGCCGAAGAACCATGCGCCCGCGGTGATCCTGTCGCTGATTCCGCAGGTCGCCGGCTGGGGCAAGCTGATGATCGACAACGCGCTCGGCGCCGCGGGCACCAACGCGGCGACGGTCGGCTTCGACAAGCTCGCGGGCACTGGCGTGCTCTATCACGGGCTCGAACTGCTCGGCGGCGGCGCGATCCTCGGCAGCCTGATTCTGGCGGCGATCGCGGCCTGCATCATCGATCGGGCCTTCGCCAAGGCCGCGGGCTTCGCGCTCGCCGGCGCGGTGCTGACCTTCTTCGGCTTCATGCACAGCGAGGCGATCGGCGTGATGAAGACGCCGCTCGTGGCCCTGAGCTATCTCGGCGTGGCCGGCGTGCTCTACGGCTGCGCGCGCTACGCACTGCCGGTGGCGTTCAAGCCTCGGCCGCAGGACGCGGTTCCGGGCGGCGAAGCGGCCTTGTAGCGCCGCACGCGCAGCCACTCACCAACCCGTTTCCCCACCACCACGCTGCCTCGCCCCTGCACGGGGCGCGGCGGTGGCTTGCCCGAATCCCAGAATCCGCGGAGCTCCCATGTTCTCGAAACGCCTTTCGCATCGTGTCAGCTGCTCGCTTGGCGCCGCACTGCTCGCAGTCGCCGCACCGGCCGCGCACGCCGGCAGCGCGCTGTTCGGCACCACCAACGTGCAGTATCTCTACGGCACCACCTACGCCGATTTCAACGACGACTTCAGCGGCTACGTCCACGACGACAAGGCCAGCATCATCACGCTCGAACATTTCGATGTCTGGAAGTACGGCGACAACTTCTTCTTCGTCGACATCACCAACCCGGACCGCGAAGGCGACCGCTTCGCGAGCGCAGACAAGGGCACCGGCGCCTACTACGCGGAGCTTTCGCCGCGGCTGTCGATCGGCAAGATTCTCGACACGCCGCTGGCCTTCGGCCCCATCGTCGATTTCCTCGTGACGACGACGCTCGAAATTCCGGGCAACGGCGTCGAGCAGACCTATCTCTACGGCCTGGCCGCGGATCTCAAGATTCCGGGCTTTCAGTTCTTCCAGTTCAACTGGTATCTGCGCAACGCGCAGGACTCGGACCTCAAGACCGGCCAGCAGATCACGCTGGCCTGGGGCGCGCCGTTCAAGATCGGCAACGTCGCGTTCTCGTTCGAAGGCTTCTTCGACTACGCCTGGGGCGAAGACCCGAAGACGCCCGGCGGCAGCTACCAGGACAACATCATCACGGCGCCCCGCTTTCTGATCGACGTGGGCTCGATCTTCGGCGCGCCCGGCAACTTCCAGGCCGGCGTGGAATACCAGATCTGGCGCAACAAATACGGCATCGACGGCATGAACGAAGACGTCGCCCAGGCGATGGTCAAGTGGATCATCCAGTGAGGCGCGTTTGTTGCTGCTGTCTCGTCAACGCAAGGAGAACGCGCGCATGACCGAACGGACTGAACGCACCATCGATGCCGAGCCCTACCGCTGGCCGTACAACGGCGACCTGCGTCCGCAGAACACCGCGCTCGTGATCATCGACATGCAGACCGATTTCTGCGGCGTCGGCGGCTACGTCGACAAGATGGGCTACGACCTTTCGCTGACGCGTGCGCCGATCACGCCGATCAAGCGCGTGCTGACGCGCTTTCGCGAACTCGGCTTTCACGTCATCCACACGCGCGAAGGTCATCGTCCCGACCTGTCCGACTTGCCCGCGAACAAGCGCTGGCGCTCGCAGCAGATCGGCGCCGGCATCGGCGACCCCGGGCCTTGCGGACGCATCCTGGTTCGCGGCGAGCCGGGCTGGGACATCATCGAGGAGCTGTATCCGCTGCCCGGCGAGCCGATCATCGACAAGCCCGGCAAGGGCAGCTTCTGCGCGACCGATCTCGAGCTCATGCTGCGCGTGAAGGGTGTCGACAACATCGTGCTGACCGGCATCACCACCGATGTCTGCGTGCACACGACGATGCGTGAAGGCAACGATCGCGGCTTCGAATGCGTGCTGCTCGCGGACTGCTGCGGAGCGACCGACTACAACAATCACCTGGCGGCGCAGCAGATGATCAAGATGCAGGGCGGCGTGTTCGGCGCGGTGTCGAATTCGGAGGCCCTGCTCGCCGCGCTCGCGTGAGGCTGGCCATAGCGGCTCGGGTGTTGCATCGTTCCAGGCTGATTCTTCCCCAGCATCAGCACGGAGCGCGATGACTTCACCTGTTCCAGTGGCCCCGATCGTACTGAACGGCCTGTTCGACGCATCCGCCAATCTGCCCGCGGACGGCTGGAAGCCGTTCCACACCGGCATCGATTGCTATCCGATCTACGAAACGGCCGATGGCGGCCCCGCCGCGATGCTGCTGCGCTACGCGCCCGGCGCGACGGCGCCTGCGCATCGTCACCAGGGCTACGAGCATATCTTCGTGCTGTCGGGCAGCCAGACCGACGAGCGCGGACGGCACGAGGCCGGCAGCTTCATGGTGCACGGCGAAGGCACCGACCATCACGTGCACAGCGAGGACGGCTGCGTAGTGCTCGCGATCTGGGAGCGGCGCGTGTGCTTTCTGCCGTAGCGGCCTGCCCTGGACCACCACGGGTTTGCATCGGCTCGCAGCCGACGCATCATGCGGGCAAGCCGAGAGCAGGAGACTCCGATGGCCTCGCCGCAGCTGAAACTCTATGCGCACCCGTTTTCATCCTACTGCCAGAAAGCGCTGATCGCGCTCTACGAAAACCACACGCCGTTCGTGTTCAAGGAACTCGCCATCGGCGATCAGGCCGCGTCCGACGAACTCGGACGGCTCTGGCCGATCAAGCGCTTTCCGGTGCTCGTCGACGGCGACAAGGTGGTGCCCGAGGCCACCATCATCATCGAGCGGCTCGACGCGCTGTATCCGGGCCCGGTGCGCTTCATTCCGGACGATGCGGAGGCCGCGCTCGACGTGCGCTTTCTGGATCGCTTCTTCGATCATTACATTCACACGCCGTCGCAGAAAATCGTGTTCGATGCGATTCGCGAGCCGAATCGGCGCGATGCTCAAGGCGTGGAAGAAGCGCGTGCGATGCTCGAACAATCCTACGCCTGGCTCGATGCGCACATGGCCGGGCGCGAGTGGGTTTCGGGCGAGCGCTTCACGCTGGCCGATTGTTCGGCCGCGCCGTCTCTGTTCTATGTCGACTGGGTGCACAAGATCGACGCGCGCTTCGCGAACGTGCTCGCCTATCGCCAGCGCCTCAACGCGCGGCCGTCGTTCGCACGCGCGATCGATGAGGCACGGCCGTATCGGCAGTACTTTCCGCTCGGGGCGCCCGAGCGCGATTGACCTCGCGATAGAGGCTCAGATCAGCCGGCGCACCGAAACGAGTCGCCGATTCCAGTCGCTGTTAAGTCGCGTGCGCGTCACCTGCTGAGCGTTCGGCGAGGCGTGCACGATCTCGTTGTTGCCCGCGTACATCGCCACATGCAGACGATTGCGGTTCCAGCGATAGAACAGCAGATCGCCCGGACGAAGACTCGCGCGATCGACCTTCTCGCCGATCTTGGCGAGTTCGCGCGTGGTACGCGGCAATTCGAGCCCGGCGACGCGGAAAGCCTTTTGTACTAAAGCGGAGCAGTCGATGTCATCGTAGGAATCGCCGCCCAGGCGATACGGCGTGCCGACGAGCGCGTCGGCCGTCGATAACACCAGGCGCATCGCCACGCTGTTGGCCACGTCTTCGGCGACCTCCAACCTGACGGGTGGCTCATGCTCACCGCGAGAAGGATTTTCGATCGGTCGGAATTCGAGCGATTCTGCGAGCTTGAGGCTCGCTTTCGCATCAAACGACTGCGCTTGCGATTCCAGCGAAAGCAAGGCACAGCCGATCAGTAGGGTTGATCGGATCAGTGTCGAAAGCATTTTTTATTGGATTGGCGCTGAGCAATCACGCCCTCGCGCCCCATGGTGAGCGAGCGAGAAGACAGTCCTGAGAAGGCTCAGTCAAACACGCATGGAGCTTGATGCAAGCTCCGGACCGATCAAGGGAGAAATCGCAGCGATGAACGGCGACTGACCGCCTGGGTCCAAACTTATTTCGGCATCCATGCCAAGAAACGCAAAAGCCGCACCGGTGCAAAGCCCGGTGCGGCTCGCGACTTCAGAAGCTGCTTAGACCTTGCTCTGCAACTCCGGCACGACCTGGAACAGATCGCCGACGAGGCCGAAATCGGCCACTTCGAAGATCGGCGCTTCGGCGTCCTTGTTGATCGCCACGATCGTGCGGGCGTCCTTGATACCGGCCAGATGCTGGATCGCGCCCGAGATACCGATCGCGAAGTACAGTTCCGGCGCGATGATCTTGCCGGTCTGGCCGACCTGCAGATCGTTCGGCACGTAGCCCGAGTCCACAGCCGCACGGCTCGCACCGACGGCCGCGCCGATCTTGTCGGCGAAGTCGTAGATGACCTTGAAGTTGTCGCTGCTGCCGAGTGCGCGTCCACCCGAAACCACCTTGTTGGCGGCCTGCAGGTCGGGGCGTTCGGACTTCTGCGCTTCGAGCTTCACGAAACGCGTGTGCGTCGGCAGCGCGGCGCTCGTGCTGGCGGCTTCGACTGCGGCGCTGCCGGTGGCAGCGACCGCCGTGAACGAGGCCAGACGCACGGTGGCGACGATCGCCGGGGCAGCCGGAGCTTCCACCGTGACGATCGCGTTGCCGGCGTAGGTCGGACGATCGAAGCTGGTGGCGCTGTGCGCCACCATGACGTCCGAGATCTGCTGCACGCCGAGCTTGGCCGACACGCGCGGGGCGGTGTCCTTGCCGAAGGCGGTGCCCGGGAACAGCACGTGGCTGTAGCCGGCCGCGAGTTCGACGATCTGCGGGGCGTAGGTCGCCGCGAGGATGTCCTTGTTCTCGGCGCGCTCGACCTTGAGCACCTTGCTGACGCCGTCGAGCTTGGCGGCTTCGTCCGCCGGGCCGGCGACGTCGGCGCCGAACAGCGCCACGACCACTTCGCCACCGATCTGCTTGGCGGCCGCCACGACCTTGGCGACGCCCGAGTTCAACTTACCGTCGGCGATTTCGCCGATGACCAGAATCTTGCTCATGCTTTCTCTCTATCCAGTTTGGGAAACTTCGTTCAAGCGTTGCGAGCGATGGCAGATCGTGCGAGGACGGAGCGGAGGAACCGGAGCGTGCTGATGGCACGTGAGGATTCCGAGCACCGCCCTCGTGCGAGATGCCGAGCGCAGTAGCTTGGGCGAAGTTTCTACAGCAGGCCTTTGCCCTTGAGTGCCGAGACGAGTTCGTCGACCGACTTCACCACGATGCCCTTGCTGCGCTTGGGCGGAGCGGCGGTCTTGGTGGCCTTCAGCGCGGCGGCCTTCTCGACGCCGAGGTCGGCGAAGCTGACCGTTTCGATCGGCTTCTTCTTGGCCTTCATGATGTCCGGCAGCTTCAGGTAGCGCGGCTCGTTGAGGCGCAGGTCGGTGGTGATGACGGCCGGCAGGTCCACTTCGAGCGTCTCGAGGCCGGCGTCGACTTCGCGCGTCACCACGGCCTTGCCCGCTTCGAGCTCGACCTTGCTGGCGAACGTCGCCTGGGCGATGTCGAGCAGCGCGGCGACCATCTGGCCGGTCTGGTTGGCGTCGTCGTCGATGGCCTGCTTGCCGGCCAGGAACACGTCCGCGCCTTCCTTCTTGAGCACTGCGGCGAACGCGCGCGCGGCCGACAGCGGCTGCACTTCGCCTTCTTCCTTGATGTGGATGGCGCGATCCGCGCCGAACGCCAGCGCCGAACGCAGCGTTTCTTCGTTCTTGGCGCCACCGATCGTCACCGCGACGATCTCGGTGATCTTGCCCTTCTCACGCAGACGAACCGCTTCTTCCATCGCGATTTCGTCGAACGGGTTCATCGAGTGCTTGACGCCATCCGTCACCACACCGCTGCCATCCGACTTCACCTGCACGCGGACGTTGTAGTCCACCACTCGCTTCACGCTCACCAATGCTTTCATTCTGTCTCTCGCTCGGCTTCAAAGTTTCTGGGGTCAGGCGCTCATGCATCCTCCGAGCGCCTTTCACCTTCATTGCGTCAGTCCTCCCGGCAAAGCCGGGGGATTACCCACTGATCTACGGCTATGGAAACCTACATGTTGGCGTAATTGGGTCCGCCAGTCCCTTCGGGCGCCACCCAGACGATGTTCTGGGCCGGGTCCTTGATGTCGCAAGTCTTGCAGTGCACGCAGTTCTGCGCATTGATCTGAAAGCGCTTGCCACCCGTCGGAGCGGTCACCACTTCGTAGACGCCGGCCGGGCAATAGCGCTGCGCGGGCTCGTCGTACTTGGGCAGGTTCTGGTCGATCGGGATCGACGGATCCTTGAGCTTGAGGTGAACCGGCTGGTCTTCCTCGTGATTCGTGCTCGACAGGAACACCGACGACAGCTTGTCGAACGACAGCTTGCCGTCCGGCTTCGGGTAGATGATCTTCTCGGAATCCTTGGCGAGCTTGAGCGTCTCGTGGTCCTTCTTGAGATCGCGGAAGTGCCAGGGCGCCTTGCCGCCGAAGATGTTCTGCTCGATCCAGTTGATGGTGCCGCCGATCAGCGCACCGAACTTGTGGATCGCGGCGCCGAAGCTGCGGCTCTTGTAGAGCTCCTCGTAGAGCCAGCTGGCCTTGAACTTCTCCGGATAGTTGGTCAGCAGGTCGGCGCCTTCCGAACCCGCCTGGAGCTTCTCGGCGATCGCCTCGGCCGCGAGCATGCCCGACTTCATCGCCGTGTGGCTGCCCTTGATCTTGGCGAAGTTGAGCTTGCCGGCATCGTCGCCGATCAGCGCGCCGCCCGGGAACACCAGCTTGGGCAGCGAGTTGAGGCCGCCCTTGACGATCGCGCGCGCACCGTACGAAAGCCGCTTGCCGCCTTCGAGATACTTGGCGGCGACCGGGTGGTGCTTGAAGCGCTGGAACTCGTCGAACGGCGACAGGTACGGATTGGTGTACGACAGATCGACGATCAGGCCGACGACCACCTGGTTGTTCTCGAGGTGATACAGGAACGAGCCGCCGGTGCTGTCGGTGCCGAGCGTCTGCAGCGGCCAGCCCGCGCCGTGCACGACCAGGCCGAGCTCATGCTTGGACGGGTCGATTTCCCAGAGCTCCTTTAGACCAATGGCGTAGTGCTGCGGATCGGCTTCGCTGGCAAGCTGGTACTTCTCGATCAGGCGCTTACCGAGATGACCGCGGCAACCTTCGGCGAACAGAGTGTACTTGGCGCGCAGCTCCATGCCGGGCGTGTAGACGCCCTCCTTGGGCTCGCCGTTGTGGCCGACGCCGAGATCGCCGATCTGCACGCCGCGAACCACGCCGTCTTCGATGATCACTTCCTGGGCCGCGAAGCCCGGATAGATTTCGACGCCCAGGCCTTCGGCCTGCGTGGCGAGCCAGCGGCAGAGATTGCCGAGCGAGATGACGTAGTTCCCATGGTTGTGCATGGGCGTCGGGATCATGAAGTCGAGGAAGCGGAACGACTTCTGCGGGCTATAGAAGAAATGCAGCTCGTCGCGCTTGACCGGCGCGTTGAGCGGAGCGCCGAGCTCCTTCCAGTTCGGGAGCAGCTCATCGAGCGCGCGCGGCTCGAACACCGCACCCGAGAGGATGTGAGCGCCGACCTCGGAGCCCTTCTCGACGAGGCAGACGTTGATTTCCTGGCCATTTTTCTCGGCCAGCTGCTTCAGACGGATCGCCGCCGACAGGCCCGACGGGCCACCGCCGACGATGACGACGTCGTACTCCATTACGTCCCGCTCAACGGGCTCTGACATTGCTTACTCCAAAAGGACTCGATATCTGGGACCGCCCCGATCGATACGCGGGACGCCTGGCGTAATCCGCAAGTCGTCCATTATCCCATCGCCTTCGGGCCCAGGCCAAGGTCTTGCGGCGCCACGGATCGTGGGCGCTTAAAACAGTATCCTATCGAAATCCGCATTCACTGCTTCGGCTACAGCGGCGGAGCCCCGCGCAGCAGCCACAGCGCGGCTGTCCCGATCAGCGCGACGAACAGGCCGGCCAGCACGTCGTCGAGCATCACCCCGAGCCCGCCGTGAACCTGGCGGTCGAACCAGCCGATCGGCCAGGGTTTGACGATGTCGAAGACCCGGAACAGCCCAAAGGCGATCGGCAGGCCGACCCAGACGCCCGGTTCCCAGAAGCCGAACCAGGCCACCAGCGGGGCCGCGGCAAGCAGAAAACCGACGATCTCGTCGAACACGAAGCCCGGGTAATCCTCGACCTGCAGCAGCCGCGCGCTCTCCCCGCAGGCCCAGCAGCCGAGCACGAACAGGGCAAGACAGAGCGCCGCATAGGCGTAGAACGGCAGCGCCGAGGCGAGCAGGAAAATCGGCACCGCGGCGAGCGTGCCCCAGGTTCCGGGCGCGTGGCGCGCGAGCCCGGAACCGAAGCCGAAGGCGATCAGGTGGACCGGCGTGCTCAGGATCAAGGCGGCGGGCGGGCGCGGAATGGCCTGCTGTTTGAGGCGCTGGCGCTGGGCCGCGCCGGGCTTGTTCGGGGTCATTGAGCGTTTCATGGAAAGTGACGATAGCCGGTCGATGTGAACGCCTGCGATCGGCCCTCCGCGTCGACCAGGCGCAGGCCGGGTTCAGCCTCGATGCGTCCGATGCGGGTCAGCGCGAGCCGTCCGGCCGCTTCGATGTGTTGCGGCGGCACGCAGACGCAGAGCTCGTAGTCGTCGCCGCCGGTCAGTTGCAACTCGTCGCGCAGCGCATCGGGAACCAGGTCGGCGAAGGCGTCCGACATCGGCAGCGCCTGCGCATCCAGGCTCGCGCCGACGCCACTGGCCGCGAGGATGTGGCCAAGATCGCCGGCCAGGCCGTCGGACAGATCGATCGCCGCGCTCGCGATTCCGCGCAAGGCGAGCCCGAGCGCAAGCCGCGGCGTCGGCCGGTCGAGGCGCTGGCGCAGCTGCTTTTCGCGCGCGGTGCGCACAGCCGATCCGCCCTGCCAATGACGCAGCGCGAGCGCCGCGTCACCGAGCGTCCCGCTGACGAAGATCGCATCGCCGGGCCGCGCGCCGGAGCGGCGCAGCGCCTGTCCGGCCGGCACCGTGCCGAGCGCGGTGATCGTCAGCGTCAGCGGACCACGCGTGGTGTCGCCGCCGACCAGCGCGACGCCAGTTGCCTGCGCGAGCTCGCGCAGGCCGCGGGTGAATTCGACGAGCCATTGTTCGTCGACCTCGGGAAGACTCAGCGCGAGCGTGAACCAGCGCGCCTGCGCGCCCATCGCGGCGAGATCGGACAGGTTCACCGCGAGCGCTTTCCAGCCGATGTCGGCCGGCGCGGTCTCGGCCGGAAAATGCCGGCCCGCGATCAGCATGTCGCTGGTGACGACGAGCTCTTCGCCGGGCGGAATGGCCAGCAGCGCGGCGTCGTCGCCGATGCCCAACGACACGTCCTCGCGCGGCGGCGAGAGCGTGGCGAAGTGGCGGCGGATGAGGGTGAATTCGTCCATGGGCATCGCGATCTTCTACTCCCCTCTCCCGCGTGCGGGAGAGGGGCCGGGGGTGAGGGAGCGAGGTCGGATACGAGCGCTGAGTTCAGCCACCGCGCTCCCTCACCCGGCGCTGTCGCGCCACCCTCTCCCGCAAGCGGGAGAGGGCAAAAATCTCAAGCCCCGATCTCCCGCCCGCGCGCGTCGCGCGCGAGCTTGTCGAGCACGCCGTTGACGAACTTGTAGCCCTCTTCGGCGCCGAACACCTTGGCCAGGTTGACCGACTCGTTGACCACGACCTTCCATGGCACTTCGATCTTGTGCGTGAGCTCGTAGGCGCCGAGCAGCAGCACCGCGTGCTCGACCGGATCGAGCTGCGACAGCGGGCGATCGATGTGCGGCACGATCGCCATCGTCAGTTCCGGCGCCTGGTCGACCACGCCCTTGAGCAGCTCGGTGAAGTAGTCGCCATCGGCGCGGCCCAGCCCTTCGGGCTGTTCGCGGAACTGCTTGAGCAGCGCGTCGGGCTGCGTCTCGTTGACGAGCCACTGGTACAAGGCCTGCACGGTCAGCCGGCGCGCGAGTCCGCGGCGGCTCTGAGGCAACTGGTCGGTCAAGACACGCTCCTGATCAGGCGGATCATGTCGAGTACCGCCGCCGCGGCTTCATAACCTTTGTTCGTCTTGCCCGGCCCGGCGCGATCGTGCGCCTGCTGCGAGGTGTTGACCGTCAGCACGCCGAAACCCACCGGCTTGCCGTGCTTGAGCTGCACGTCCATCAGGCCGCGCGAGCATTCGCCGGCGACGAAATCGAAATGCGGCGTATCGCCGCGAATGACCGCACCGAGCACGACCACCCCATCGTAGCCGCCGGCCAGGATGCGCTCGGCCGCGAGCGGCAATTCATACGCGCCGGGCGCACGGAATTCGCGAATGTGCGCGGGCGCCACGCCCCAATCCTGCAGGCATTCGTAGGCGCCTTTGACCAGCGCGTCGACGATGTCGAGGTTCCACTGCGTGGCCAGAATGCCGATGCGCAGGCTCGAAGCATCCAACCCTTGCGGGCGTTCGGCGCTGTAGCCGGTCTTGCCGGGAATTTGCGAAGTGCTCATCAGTCGCAGGCCACGTATTCGACCACTTCGAGGCCGAAGCCGGCGATGCCCTGCATGCGCTTGGGCGCCGACAGCACGCGCATCTTGCGCACGCCGACATCCGACAGGATCTGCGCGCCGATGCCGTAAGTGCGCAGCACCTGCGGATCGTGCGGGCCGTGCTCGATATCCGGGATCGCGTTCTTGTGCAGGCCGACGATCTGCTGCACGAGTTCGCGCGGCGATTCGGGGCGGCGCAGCAGCACCAGCACGCCCTGCCCTTCGTCGGCGATGCGCTTGAGCGCGCGCTTGAGCGGCCAGGCGAAATGCTCGTGCTCGATGCCGAGCACGTCGGCCAGCGTGTTGCGGATGTGCACGCGAACGAGCGTCGGCGTCTGCGGCTTGATGTGGCCCTTCACCATCGCCAGGTGAACGGTGTTGTCGACCGTGTCCTGGAAGGTGACGAGACGGAAATCGCCGAACTCGGTCTTCACCGTGGTTTCGGCGACGCGCTCGACGGTGTGCTCGTTGTCGAGGCGATAGCGGATCAGGTCGGCGATCGTGCCGATCTTGAGGTCGTGCTCGCGCGCGAACACTTCGAGGTCCGGACGCCGCGCCATGCTGCCGTCCTCATTGAGGATCTCGCAGATCACCGCGGCCGGTTCCAGGCCGGCCAGACGCGCGAGATCGCAACCGGCTTCGGTGTGGCCCGCGCGCGCGAGCACGCCGCCGGGCTGCGCGGTCAGCGGAAAGATATGGCCGGGCTGCACGAGGTCTTCGGGCTTGGCGTCGCGCTTGACCGCGGTGCGGATCGTATGTGCGCGGTCATAGGCCGAGATGCCCGTGGTCACGCCCTGCGCGGCTTCGATCGAGACCGTGAACGCGGTGGAAAACTGCGCCCCGTTGTCGGTGACCATCGGCGGCAGGCGCAGCTGCTTGCAGCGCTGGTCCGACAGCGTCAGGCAGATCAGGCCGCGCGCGAAGCGGGCCATGAAGTTGATGTCCTCGGGCCGCACTTTTTCGGCGGCCATGACGATGTCGCCCTCGTTCTCGCGATCTTCGTCATCCATCAGCACGACCATCTTGCCGGCCTTGAAGTCGGCGATGATCTCTTCGATGGAATGCAGCCCGCGCTCGCGGATCGGTTCGTTCGCAGGGGGATTTTTAACGGCGGTGCTCATGACTTACTTCTCCTCGCCCGCACGGAAGGACAGCAGGCGTTCCAGATAACGTGCAACCAGATCCACTTCGAGGTTCACCGTGTCGCCGGCGGCCAGTGCGCCGAGCGTGGTGTGGGTCAGGGTTTGCGGAATGATGTTAACTCCAAAGCGGCAGCCCTCGACCTCGTTCACGGTCAGGCTGACCCCGTTGATGGTGATCGAGCCCTTGCGCGCGATGTAGCGTGCGATGCTCGCAGGCGCTTCGAACGTCATGCGCCAGGAGCGAGCGTCCTCGTGCCGTTCGACCAGGTGGCCGACGCCGTCGACGTGCCCCGAGACCATATGGCCACCGAGCGGCTTGTTCGCAGTGAGCGCCTTCTCGAGGTTGATGCCCTGCCCCTGTGTCCAGCCGCCGGCCGTGGTCGCGTTGAGCGTTTCGGCCGACAGGTCGGCGTCGAAACCCTGCTCGTACAACTTCACCGCGGTCAGGCAGACGCCGTTGCAGGCGATGCTGTCGCCGAGCCCGATGCCGGCCAGATAGCCGTCGGACGATTCGAAACGCATGCGGCGATCGCCCCCGATGCGCTCGATCGCGCTGATGCGGCCCACGGATTCGACGATGCCGGTGAACATGGTTTCAGCCCTCTTCGGGTACTGCGGTGATCTTGAGATCGGGTCCGATCTGCCGGACGTCGGTGTAGCGCAGGCGCAGGCGCTGATCGAGCCTTGCCAGGCCCGGCAACGCGGCGAGTCCGCGGGCCTCGCTGCCGAGCAGCGAGGGCGCGAGGTAGACCAGCAGTTCGTCGACGAGCTTCGCCTGCAACAGCGCGCCCGCCAGACGCGGGCCGCATTCGACCAGCACTTCGTTGACGGCGGCGGTGCCGAGCGCGGCGAATGCGGCGCGCAGGTCGAGATGGCCTTCGGCGTTGGCGGGAACGGTCAGTAGTTCGACGCCTTCGGGAACATTTGCGGGTAGTCGCGTCGACACCCAGAAACGACGGGCGCCGGAGTTCCAGACTTTCGCGTCAGCCGGCACGCGCGCCGACGAATCGAGCACGATGCGATCGGGCTGGCGCGCTGTGCTTCCCTCTCCCGCTTGCGGGAGAGGGACCGAGGGTGAGGGGGCACCCTGAATCGACCGTGCCCCCTCACCCGGCGCTACCGCGCCACCCTCTCCCGCCAGCGGGAGAGGGGAAAGACGGACCGTCAGCTGCGGATCGTCCGCGAGCACGGTTTCCGAACTCGTCAGCACCGCGCCGGCTTCGGCACGCAGGCGATGCACGTCCGCGCGCGCCTCGGACGAGGTGATCCACTGCGATTCGCCGCTCGCCGTCGCCGTGCGTCCGTCGAGGCTCGCACCGAGCTTGAGCGTGACGAATGGCCGGCCGCGCTCCATGCGCGAGACGAAGCCGCGATTGAGGTTCAAAGCCGCGGCCTGCATGACGCCGGTTTCGACGACGATGCCGGCCGCGCGCAGGCGATCGAGCCCACGCCCCGAAACCAGCGGATTCGGATCCCGCATCGCCACGATCACACGCCGGACTCCGGCGGTGATCACCGCATCGGCGCACGGCGGCGTGCGGCCATGATGCGAGCAGGGTTCGAGCGTGACGTAGAGATCGGCACCGCGGGCGCGCTCGCCCGCTGCACGCAGCGCGAAGACTTCCGCATGCGCCTCGCCGGCACGTTGATGCCAACCCTCGCCGGCGATCTCACCATCAGGCGAAACCACCACCGCGCCGACGCGCGGATTCGGGAATGTGCTCAGCCGGCCGAGCGCTGCAAGCTGCAGGGCGCGGGCCATGTGAGCGGGATCGAGGGCGTTCAAATTGAAACTTCTGAGCGACGGCCGCGGGCGTCAGCTCTGGCGCTTGCGCGGCGTCTTGTCGGTGCTGTCGATCAGCGGCAGCTGCAGCTTGCGCTGCTCGGCCGTGGGCAACTTCTGCAGCGCTTCGATTTCTTCGCGGAAAGCGTTGACGTCCTGGAAGCTGCGGTAGATCGAGGCAAAACGCACGTAAGCCACGTGGTCGAGATCGCGCAGCTCTTCCATCACCCATTCGCCGACCTGCCGCGAAGGCACTTCGCGCTCACCGGTCGCGCGCATCTTGCGCATGATGCTTTCGACCGCGTGATCGACCATTTCGGGTGACACCGGGCGCTTGTAGATCGCGTGCTCGATGCCCTGGCGCAGCTTGTCCTCGCGGAACGGCTCGGGGTCGCCGCTGCGCTTGATGACGTTCGGCGTCGCCAGCTGCGCCTTTTCGAACGTCGTGAAGCGCCCGAAGCAGACCGGGCACTCGCGCCGCCGCCGCACCTGCGAGCCGTCCTCAGCCAGGCGCGAGTCGATGACTCGCGTGTCGGGGGCTTTGCAGAAGGGACATTGCATGGGCTTTTACGCCGGGAGACGGGAGACGGGAGACGGGAGACGGAAAGCAAAAGGCGCACGCCCTCCCGTCACGGCTGAACTGCCGTTACGTCTCCCGTCTCTCGTTTCCCGTCTCACGGCTTTGCGTAAACCGGAAACCGAGCACAAAGCGCCGACACTTCCTCGCGCACCTTGGCCGCTGCAGCTTCGATGTCGCCACCGACCGACAGCGTGTCGACCAGATCGGCGATCCAGTTCGCCACCTGCTGCATCTCCGCCTCCTTGAATCCGCGCGTCGTCGATGCCGGCGAACCCAGGCGCAGGCCACTCGTCACGAATGGCGACTTCGGATCGTTCGGCACCGAGTTCTTGTTGACCGTGATGTGCGCACGGCCCAGCAGCGCTTCGGCGTCCTTGCCAGTCACGTTCTTGGCGATCAGGTCGAGCAGGAACAGATGGTTGTCGGTGCCGCCCGACACCACCTTGTAGCCGCGTTCGAGCAGCACGCCGGCCATCGCGCGCGCATTGGCGACGACCTGCTTCTGGTAGGTCTTGAAGCTCGGGTCGAGCGCTTCCTTGAACGCGACGGCCTTGGCCGCGATCACGTGCATCAGCGGGCCACCCTGGATTCCCGGGAACACGGCCGACTGGAATTTCTTGTTGAAGTCTTCCGGCTGGCCCTTCGTGAGGATGATGCCGCCGCGCGGGCCGCGCAGGGTCTTGTGCGTGGTGGACGTGACGACGTGCGCGTACGGCAGCGGGCTCGGGTATTCGCCCGCGGCGACCAGGCCGGCGACATGCGCCATGTCGACCCAGAAATACGCGCCGACCTTGTCGGCGATCTCGCGCATGCGCTTCCAGTCCTTCACTCGCGAATACGCCGAGAAACCGCCGATCAGCATCTTCGGCTTGGTTTCGAGCGCGATGCGCTCCATCTCGTCGTAGTTGATCAGGCCGGTCTCGGTGTCGAGGCCATACGGCACGATCTTGTACTGCTTGCCCGAGAAGTTCGCCGGGTTGCCGTGCGTGAGATGGCCACCCTGGGCGAGGTTCATGCCCATGACGGTGTCGCCCGGGTTCACCAGCGCGAGGAAGATCGCGGCATTCGCCTGCGCGCCCGAGTGCGGCTGCACGTTGGCGTAGTCGCAATCGAAGACCTGCTTGAGGCGATCGATGGCGAGCTGTTCGGCGACGTCGACGTGCTCGCAGCCGCCGTAGTAGCGCTTGCCCGGATAGCCTTCGGCGTACTTGTTGGTGAGCTGCGAACCCTGGGCTTGCATCACCGCCGGCGAGGCATAGTTCTCCGAGGCGATCAGCTCGATGTGGTGTTCCTGACGCTGGGCCTCGGCACCGATGACGGCTGCGAGCTCAGGATCGTACTGGGTGAGGCTGGGGGCGTTGGTCCACATGGGTTCAAGCGATCTCGGGGCTAGGTGGTACTCCCCTCTCCCGCGTGAGCGGGAGAGGGGTTGGGGGTGAGGGAAGACCTTTTGCAAACGGCGCTCCCTCACCCGGCGCTACGCGCCACCCTCTCCCACTCGCGTGGGAGAGGGGAACAGCAAAATCAATCCACAACTTCCAGCATCAAATTCAGCGCCTTACGCGCCGGATCGGCCACGTCTTCGCGCACGCGGATGCGGTTGACGACGTTGCCGGAGACGATGTTGTCGAGCACCCAGGCCAGGTGCTGCGGGTCGGTGCGGAACATGGTCGAGCACATGCAGACGGTCGGGCTCATGAACTGCACGTTCACGCCGCGCGGCTTCATCTCGTCGGCCAGGCGATTGACGAGGTTCAGCTCGGTGCCGACCAGCCATTGCGTGCCGGGCTCGGAAGCCCGCACCGTGCGCAGGATGTACTCGGTGCTGCCGACGAAATCGCTCTTCTGGCAAACCTCGTAGGCGTTCTCGGGGTGGCTGATGACGAGCCCGTTCGGCGTGTTCTTGCGGAAGTTGTCGATGTGCGCCGGTTGAAACATCTGGTGGACCGAGCAGAAGCCCTTCCAGAGGATCATCCTGGCGTTCCTGATCTGCTCGTCGGTCAGGCCGCCGCGGGGCTTCATGAAATCCCAGGTGACCATCTGCTCGAGCGGAATGCCCATCTTGAGGCCGGTATTGCGTCCCAGGTGCTGGTCCGGGAAGAACAGGATCTTCTCGCGGCGCGCAAAGCTCCATTCGAGCACCGCACGCGCATTGGAGCTGGTGCAGACGATGCCGCCGTGGCTGCCGCAGAAGGCCTTCAGGTCGGCCGCCGAATTGATGTACGTGACCGGCGTGACGTGCTCGTCCGGGTCGAGCAGCTGGGAAATCTCCTCCCAGCACTTCTTGACCTTGACGAGGTTGGCCATGTCGGCCATCGAACAGCCCGCCGCGAGGTCCGGCAGGATCACGTTGCGCTGGCCAAAGGTCAGGATGTCGGCGACCTCGGCCATGAAGTGGACGCCGCAGAAGACGATGAACTCCGCGTCCGAGTCGGCCGCCAGCTGCGAGAGCTTGAGCGAATCGCCGGTGAAATCGGCGTGCTTGAACACCTCGTTGCGCTGGTAGTGATGACCCAGGATCGCGAGGCGCTTGCCGAGAATGGCCTTGGCGGCGGCGATGCGGGCATCGCATTCGCTGTCGTCCATCAGGCTGAACTGGTCGATTTTCAGTGCAGCGGACATCTCCGCACTCCCCGGGTTTGCGTGCCCGGTCTTGAGAAGGGGGCGCGATTTTAGCTTATGGGGCGGATGAACGGGCTCTTTTTTGACCGTTCGATGAAGGGTGCTTGTGATCGGCCCTTTTGCCCCCACGGGAATGAAGCGTGGCCGCCAGACGATAGCCCGACTCAATCGATCAGCGAAAAAATTACAACTTTCGCCAATGATCGACGGGCGTTAGGCTTGCTCCCGCAATGCACCAAACCACTCAACAGAGGACGTTACGAACATGTCGCTGATCAACACTCCAATCCCGTCTTTCAAGGCCCAGGCTTTCCACAACGGCAAGTTCGTCGAAGTGAGCAGCGAGAGCGTCAAGGGCAAGTGGTCGGTCTTCATCTTCATGCCGGCGGCTTTCACGTTTAACTGCCCGACCGAAGTCGAAGACGCCGCCGAGAACTACGCCGAATTCCAGAAGCTCGGCGCCGAGGTCTACATCGTCACCACCGACACCCACTTCTCGCACAAGGTCTGGCACGAAACCTCGCCGGCGGTCGGCAAGGCCAAGTTCCCGCTCGTCGGCGACCCGACGCACGTGCTGACGCGCGGCTTCGGCGTGCACATCGAAGAAGAAGGCCTGGCCCTGCGCGGCACCTTCGTCGTCAACCCGGACGGCGTGATCAAGACGCTCGAAATCCACAGCAACGAAATCGCCCGCGACGTGACGGAAACCCTGCGCAAGCTCAAGGCCGCGCAGTACACCGCCGCCAACCCGGGCCAGGTCTGCCCGGCCAAGTGGAAGGAAGGCGCCAAGACCATCGCTCCGTCGCTCGATCTGGTCGGCAAGATCTAAGCCGGCTGCGGTTCCTCTCTCCCGCTCGCGGGAGAGAGTCCCTCGCGCAGCGAGGGGAGAGAGGGGCTTTGAGCAAAGTGCGTGCACTTTCCAAGCCTCCCCTCTCCCGGTCCTGCGGACCACCCTCTCCCGCAAGCGGGAGAGGGACTTTCAAAGATTCCCAAGACTCAACTTTCTGCATCAACCGAACAAAGAGGTCTCCCATGTTGGACGCCAATCTGAAGACCCAGCTGCAGGGTCATTTCGAAAAACTCACGGAAACGGTCGAGATCGTTGCCTCCGTCGATGGCGGCGACAAATCGCGCGAGATGCTGGAGCTTCTGCACGATCTGCAAGACCTCTCCCCCAAATTCAGGCTCAGCGAGAGCACGGACGATGCGCACCGCAAGCCGTCGTTCTCGCTGGGCCGCCCGAATGGCGCGATCGACATCCGCTTCTCGGGCATCCCGATGGGCCACGAGTTCACCTCGCTCGTGCTCGCGTTGCTGCAGGTCGGCGGCGTGGCGCCGAAGCTCGACCCCGAGCTGATCGAGCAGGTGAAGAACGTCGAGGGCGAATTCCGCTTCGAAACCTTCATCTCGCTGTCCTGCCACAACTGCCCGGAAGTCGTACAGGCGCTCAACGTGATGGCGCTGCTGAATCCGAACATCCACGTCGAAATGATCGACGGCGGCGTGTTCCAGGAAGAAGTGGAGAAGCGCGGCATCATGACCGTGCCGTGCACGCTGCTGAACGGCCAGGCTTTCGCGAGCGGCCGCATGGGCGTGGAAGACATCCTGGCCAAGATCGACACCGGCGCTTCGGCACGCGAAGCCGCCAAGCTCAACGAGCGCGAGCCCTACGACGTGCTGATCGTCGGCGGCGGCCCGGCCGGTGCTTCGGCTGCGATCTACGCGGCGCGCAAGGGCATTCGCACCGGCGTCGTCGCCGAGCGTTTCGGTGGCCAGGTGCAGGACACCATGGGTATCGAAAACTTCATCTCGGTGAAGGAAACCCAGGGTCCGAAGCTCGCGGCCGAACTCGAAGCGCACGTCGACAGCTACGGCGTCGACGTGATGAACCTGCAGCGCGCCAAGAGCCTCGTGCGCGGCGACGACATGATCGAGATCAAGCTCGAAAGCGGCGCGGCGCTCAGGGCCAAGTCGGTGGTCATCTCGACCGGCGCCCGCTGGCGCGAGATGAACGTGCCGGGCGAGAAGGAATATCGCAACAAGGGCGTGGCCTACTGCCCGCATTGCGATGGCCCGCTGTTCAAGGGCAAGCGCGTGGCCGTGATCGGCGGCGGTAATTCCGGAGTCGAAGCGGCGATCGACCTCGCGGGCCTCGTCGAGCACGTGACCTTGATCGAGTTCGACAGCCAGCTGCGGGCCGACGCGGTGCTGCAGCGCAAGCTGCACAGCCTGCCGAACGTCGGCGTGATCGTGAGCGCGCAGAGCACCGAGGTGACCGGCGACGGTTCCAAGGTCAACGGCCTGACTTACAAGGACCGCATCAGCAATGAGGTCAAGCACATCGAGCTCGAAGGCATCTTCGTGCAGATCGGCTTGGTGCCGAACACCGAGTGGCTCAAGGGCACGCTGGAGCTCAGCAATCGCGGCGAGATCGTGATCGACGCCAAGGGCCAGACCTCGATTCCGGGCGTGTTCGCGGCTGGCGACGTCACCACGGTGCCGTACAAGCAGATCGTGATCGCGATGGGCGAAGGCTCGAAGGCGGCGCTATCGGCCTTCGACTACCTGATCCGCCTGCCGGTGCCGGTCGCCAAGGCCGCTTGACCGGCCTGATCGGCTGCAAGCCGTTACCCGCGGTCGCCGGTCCACCCGGCGACCGCTTTTTTGTGCGCGCAATGGCACGGCGCAGCCCCGAACCCGGAACAGCATGAAGCGACGCATCGTGGGTTATCGGCAGGATGAAGAGCGGCATTGGGTCGCACTGCTCGAATGCGGCCACGGCCAGCATGTCCGCCACGATCCGCCATGGATCAACCGCCCGTGGGTGACGACGCAGGCCGGTCGCCTTTCCAAGCTCGGCGAATCTCTCGAATGCGTATTGTGCGAGCAGCAAGCGGCGCAGGCGCCATGACGGCAGAAACAGCGGGCAAAAAGAAGCCCCCGAGTAGGGGGCCAAAGTGCGAGAAGGGCGCGTGGCCCTTCTGGAGGAGACTGGTTATGAATCGGAGCCTGGAAGCAGCTCTAACGACTCATGTTGCGGTGCAGTATAGACAAACTTACTGAAAGGTAAATAGTCCAAAAGGCCTAGTTTTTTCAACACCAGGATTCGAAAGACAATTTTACGTTTGCCCTGGTTCACCGCAGCTGACACAATCCACCCAGCTGATTGCGGGCATAGGCATAACCGCTGAATCCCGCCTTAAAGAACTTCCGCTACGACGGAAGCAAGGTGCGGGGGGAGAACACGGGCCCGATGACAAACTGTCGTCGGGCCTTGGCGTTTCTGGCCTCACGTTTCCAGCGCCCTCTGCGTTCCGCCCACTTGGCGACGCACCGTCGTCGCCCTATACCCCGGCTCCCTAGAAACTGGGGGGTTCCGGCGAATCATCGATACGAGGTTCGGATGCGAGTTGTACCGATCGCTGTATGCCTGCTTCCTCTATTGCCCTGCTTGGTCCAGGCCCAGGATCCTTTCGGGGCCGGCTGCAAACCCGGACGATATGAGGCGGCCAAAGGCATCGGCCAGCGTACTGGGGCGCCCGAGTGCTACACCAGCCAGGAAATGATCCGCGCGCTACGTGACCGGCGCAGCTTTCCGGTGATTCTCGCCACGCCTGCGGATTCGAAGGCCACGACGAGAATGTTCACGTTCAACCCGCAGTCGCACGAAGGCTACGAGTTGCTGCTGAACGCACCGGTGGTCGCATGCTCGCAGGCGCAGGCCAGTGGGCTTATCGATCAATGCCTCGATCCGTCCCTGCGCGATGCCTTCGGCGCCACCCAGGCCATAGTCGTGGACAGCTATGACCAGGCGCAGTTCATGGACATCGCCGCCAAGGGAGCACGCTCCTTCGGCAAAGAGTCCAACGTAATGTTCAGAGCACGATCGCAAAAGCGGGACCTTGCTTTCGTAGTCGCAAAGACTCACCACGGTGCCGCCGCCGGAACCGGCTTCCAGAGCATGCTCGAGGAACCGCAGGAGCACCTTTCATCGTACGAGTTCATCGATTACACAAACGATGGCAAGGCGCTGCTCGGCACCCTCACCCCCTGAGGTCGGACGTTCGGCGCACCTGACTCAGTCGCGCGACAAAACGAGTTCGCCACCTTCCCGAAGCAAGTAGCTCGCGCCCACGGGGCTCCCGGCGACGGAATACGTGCAGCTCGCAAGCGCTCCGGCAATTGCAGGATCGGCGGCCAGTTTCTGAACCGCGTCGGCGACCGTAGCCGGATTCGGCACCTCGATTGTTCGTTCGTCTTCGCCCGCCAGTCGGGCCATCGCGCCCAGGAACTGAATCCTGATGTTCATGGGCTTAGACCACCCCACCGAACAGCAGCACCGCCACGATGATGACGACAACCAGCAGGCCGCCCGAGGGGCCATACCCCCAGGCCCGGCTGTGCGGAAACACTGGCAGCACGCCGAGTAGAGCCAGAATCAGGATGATCAGCAGAATGGTTCCGAGCGTCATGACGAATCTCCTTCCGTGGAGACGTCAGCGTGCACCCGGTCGGCTGAACGATTCGCGTGTCAGCTGAGCCGCCGCCGCCCGCGTGCCTTCTCCCGAGTGGCCATCGCCCGCATTCCGAGCCTCGCGGTCGAAGAAAAAAAGCCCCGGAGGATGGGGCTAATGGAGGGATGTCCGCCGAAGAGTCCCTGGGGACTCGCGACGGCATTCCGAGTCTTTCCCTCTAGACCTCCGACGTAACCTGTAAGAAATTACAGTGATCGAGAGTTTGTCGATTCGATGCCACCGCCGAATCTTGCCAAGCGTCTCCACGCATAGCACTCCAGGTATCCCCCTTCGATCGTCTCGAAGAGGAGTCTGGCGCCTGCTCAGTTTTACGTGATCAGAGCGCCCTGTACCTGCTCAGTTTTGCGTGAGAATTCACAGCGATGGCGGCCGTGGCATTCCAACTCGCGCAGGTCCAGCAAATCAGATCCATGCAGTTCAGCGGGCGCCGATGGTGGCGCGGTCTCTGCAGGCGGCATGTACGAAGTCGCCGAGCCTGGAAATCCCGCGTTGCTGCGCTACGGGAACAAGACGCTACTGATGATGGGATCGCAATCGGGCGTCGTTGAGCCAGCAAGCTCGACAGCTCCTCTTGCCTCCGGCTCAGGCGCGGACGGGGTCGCGATCACGTTCAACGATCATGTCGGCGTCGCTGTGAACACACGCCGGCTCAGCGATGGCCAGATCATCCATGAGATCAACCAGCGCGTGCAGCAGGGCGTGAGTGCTGCCGTTTCCACCGTCGCAGCACAAGCTCGCGTCGCGCTCTGGCCCGATGTACAGCGGATTGCAGACGGGCTCGGTAGTGCAGCGCCGCGCGCGGCCAGTAAAGGAGCGCGGCTCATGGTCCCTCCGCAGAAGACGCCGATATCGTGCTTGGCGGGTTCCTCTACGTCGACGACGACATTCCGGTCGGTTGATACCGCTGGCGATCTTACTTGTCCCGAGACGGGCTCGAACCGACACCCTGCACCCAAAGCAGGCGCGTTTCGCCCGTTTCTACCAGGCGAAAAAGTCCTTAGCCCTTTGGCGGATACGGGTCATTGCCGTATGTCCACTCAGTGCGGAATTTACTGTCCGTTCCCTGCACCAAAACCTGAGCGTCGTGGCCGTTCTTCCCCGAGGTATGAGCCGTTTCTACTGCGACCTTGATCGCTGCCTTCTGCGCGTCGTAGGGGCCCGTAATGCTTTCCATCGAATGAAATCTTCCATTGGCCCTGGTGATGCACGACGAAATATTGCGCTCTTGCCATATCCCCTCCTCATACAGGCAGTAAGCCTGCGACAAAGAGAACCTGGGGAGTGAGATAAATGGCGCAAGGGTTGCTGTTACCACGCTGTTACGAAAAAGCCCGGCACTTGGCCGGGCTTCGCAACTTCTTGATTCTATGGTGGATGGTACAGGGATCGAACCTGTGGCCCCCGCCGTGTGAAGGCGATGCTCTACCGCTGAGCTAACCATCCGGGGGCGCGAATCATAGTGCCGTGGGTCGGGAGCGTCAACGCTGGCGGCGGGCTCGGAAGAATCCTCGCAGCAGTTCGGCGGCTTCGGCTTCGAGCACGCCGCCGATCCAGTCGAGGCGGTGGTTGAGGCGAGGGTTGGAGATCAGGTCGTAGACCGAATGCACGGCTCCGGCCTTGGGGTCCTGGGCGGCGTAGACCAGCCGCTCGACACGGGCGTGGATGATCGCGCCGGCGCACATAGCACAAGGCTCCAGCGTGACGTAGAGCGTGGTGCCGGGCAGCCGGTAGTTGCCGAGCTTCTGGCCGGCGGCGCGCAGGGCGATCATCTCCGCGTGGGCGCTCGGGTCGTGCGAGCCGATCGGCCGGTTCCAGCCTTCCGCGACGATCTCGCCGTCCTTCACCATCACCGCGCCGACCGGGACTTCGCCGGCTTCGGCCGCGCGCGCCGCGAGCAGCAGGGCATGGCGCATCCAGGCTTCGTCGGAGGCGCTCGGGGGATTCGGGACGAGGGACGGTGGGTCGATCACGCGCGAATTCTATCCGCCGGCCGCCCCCTATACTTCGCCGCCAACAACCGGAGCCGGTCATGCGCGATTGCATTCTTCACAACCCCCGCTGCAGCAAGAGCCGCGAGGCGCTCAAGCTGCTGCAGGATCGCGGCGTGGACCTGCCGGTGATCGAATATCTGCAGCATCCGCTCAAAGCCGCGGAGCTGCGCGACATCTGCAAGCTGCTCGGCAAGAAGCCGCTCGAGATCGTACGCACCAAGGAGGCTTTGTTCTCGGAACTTGGGCTGTCCGCGGACAACGGCTACAGCGATGCGCAGTGGATCGCGGTGCTCGCCGAGCATCCCAAACTGCTGGAGCGGCCGATCGTGGTGCGCAATGGCAAGGCGGCAGTCGGGCGCCCGCCCGAAGCGGTGCTCGCCCTGCTCTAAGTTTCCGGCACGCAGATCGGGAACATCGAGATTCACCGTATCGATCACCGGCGCCGGCAAATGTGATCGCGCCCGTTCACCGCGATGCCGGGCGACTTGCTTATAGTGCGCCGCACCACGCGCAGCGGCGCGATCTTTGGCGGTGATACCCCGCCCCGCCTGTTGCGGACGGGCGGGCGCTTCGGAGTTCTGGACGTAATGGAAGGCGGTATCCCTCTCGCGTCGGCGACGCCGACGCTGCGCAGCGCTCATCCGGCGCTCGTGCAACTGGCACTCGCAGTCGGCGGCTTCGCCATCGGCACCACCGAATTCGCCACCATGAGCCTGGTCCCGGACATGGCGCGCGATCTGCAGATCAGCGAGCCCGCCGCCGGCCATGTCATCAGCGCGTATGCGCTCGGCGTGGTCGTCGGCGCACCGCTGTTTGCGGTGCTGTCCGCGCGCATGGCCCAGCGCAGCGTGCTGATTCTGCTGATGACGCTGTTCGCGCTCGCCAACGGCTTGTCCGCGATCGCGCCGAACTATCACGCGATGATGCTGTTCCGCTTCTGCAGCGGATTGCCGCACGGCGCCTATTTCGGCATCGCGATGCTGCTCGCCGCCTCGCTGGTGCCCGTCAACCAGCGCTCGGTGGCCGTCGGGCGCGTGATTCTCGGGCTCACGGTGGCCACCATCGTCGGCGTGCCGCTGGCGAACGGACTCGGACAGGCCGTCGGCTGGCGCTGGGCTTTCGTCGTCGTGAGCGGGCTCGCACTGCTCACTGCGGCGCTCATTGCCTCGTATGCGCCGCGTGACAAGGCCGACAGCAATGCAAGCCCCTTGCGCGAGCTCGGAGCACTCAAGAACCGCGCGGTCTGGCTGACCTTGCTCACGGGCGCCGTCGGCTTCGGCGGCCTGTTTTCGGTCTATACGTACCTGGCGTCGACGCTGACCGAAGTCACCAGCGCCTCGTCGCACGCGCTGCCGTTCGTGCTCGCCGTGTTCGGTGTCGGCATGACGATCGGCAATCTCGTGGTGCCACGTTTCGCGGACCGCGCCTTGATGCCCACCGCCGGTTTTCTGCTGCTGTACGCCGCCCTTTGCCTGGCCGCGTTTCCGTTCGCGGCGCACGCGCTCTGGAGCATCACGCTGGTGATGTTCCTGATCGGCACGAGCGCCGCGCTCGCGACGGTGCTGCAGACGCGGCTCATGGACGTGGCCGGCGAGGGCCAGCGGCTCGCGGCGGCGCTGAACCATTCGGCGTTCAACACCGCCAATGCGCTCGGCCCCTGGCTCGGCGGCCTCGCGATCACGGCCGGCTACGGCTGGACGTCGACGGGCTGGGTCGGCGTGGGACTGGCGCTCTGCGGTTTGCTGGTCTGGGCGCTGTCGGGAGGAGTCAAGCTGCGCCGCTGAGCTCTCGCTCGCAGGCGGTGGTTACGGCCCGCGGCCCAACCCACCCTGCGCACGAAGCGAGTAGTGCTCGGACTTAGAATCGGGCGCATGCAGGACGACCACTTCCCCAAAGGCCTTTTCGACGACGATCCGCCGGAGCCTGCGCCCAAGGCCAAGCCGCAGCCGAAGGAGCGCAAGCCTTCCAAACGCACGGTGCTTGCGGTCGCCGCGGTGCCGGAGCACGAAGCGCTCGCCGCCGCGCTGCCGCCCTCACTCAAGATCGGCACCTCGTCGTGGAATTATCCGGGCTGGGCCGGCTTCGTTTGGGATGGCGATTACGAGGAAACCAGGCTCTCGCGCCACGGCCTCGCCGCCTATGCACAGCACCCGCTGCTGCGCAGCGTGAGCCTCGACCGGGCCTTCTACAAACCGCTGGAGCGCGCGCAGTACGCGGCCTACGCAGCGCAGATGCCCGAGCACTTTCGCTTCACCGTCAAGGCGCCGAGCCTGATCGCCGACGCGCTGATCCGCGAAGAAGGCCGCGGGCTCGCCGAGAACAGCGTGTTTCTCGATCCCGATCTCGCGATCACGCAATTCGTCGAGCCTGCGGTCACCGGTCTCGGCGATCGGCTCGGCGCGCTGGTGTTCCAGATCAGTCCGTTGCCGCCGTTTCTGCTCGAACGCCCGGGCGAGCTCATCGAGCGCATCGGCCGCATGCTGCAAGCATTGCCCGATGTGCGTGCGCGCTTGCCCGAAGCGGTGATCGCGGTGGAATTCCGCGACCCGATCTTCGTCGCGCCAGAATGGTCGGGACAACTCGTCGACATGCTGCGTGCGAGTCGCGCCACGTATTGCCTCGGCCTGCACGGCAAGATGCCGCCGATCGAAGCGCAGCTGCCGATCCTGCGCGCGCTCTGGCCCGGGCCGCTGGTCTGCCGCTGGAACCTGCACCGCAAGCACGGCGCCTATGGTTACGAAAAAGCCAAGCAGCTCTACGGAAACTTCGATCGCATCGTCGATGCGGACATCGAGACGCGGCAGGCCCTCGCGCGCGTCGCGGCCGCGACGGCGAGCGCCGGCCATCCCGCGATCATCACCATCGGCAACAAGGCCGAAGGCTCGGCTCCGCGCTCGGTACTCGCGCTGAGCGAGGCGATCGTCGAGCGCTTGCGCCGGCCTTCGTAGCGCACAAAAAAAGATCGGCGCCGAAGCGCCGATCTCCCGACTCATCCGCGTGAAACGCAGCGATCACGCCACCGTTGCGAGCGCCTCGTTGAAGGTCTTGCTCGGACGCATCACCGCATCGCGCTTCTGGGCGTCGGCGAGGTAGTAGCCGCCGATGTCGGCCGGCTTGCCCTGCACTTCGGCGAGTTCGTCGACGATCTTCTTCTCATTGGCGGCCAGCGTTTCGGCCAGGGTTGCGAACTTGGAAGCGAGCTCCTTGTCCTCGGTCTGCTGGGCGAGTTCCTGCGCCCAGTACATGGCGAGATAGAACTGGCTGCCGCGGTTGTCGAGCTGGCCGGTCTTCGGCGACGGGCTCTTGTTGTTGTCGAGCAGCTTGCCGGTGGCGGCGTCGAGCGTCTTGGCGAGCACCTTGGCCTTGTCGTTGTTGAACTTGATGCCGAGCTCTTCGAGCGAAACCGCGAGCGCGAGAAATTCACCGAGCGAATCCCAGCGCAGATGATTCTCTTCGACGAGTTGCTGCACGTGCTTGGGCGCCGAACCGCCCGCGCCGGTTTCGTAGAGGCCGCCACCGTTCATGAGTGGAACGATCGACAGCATCTTCGCGGACGTGCCGAGCTCCATGATCGGGAACAGGTCGGTCAGGTAATCGCGCAGGATGTTGCCGGTCACGCTGATCGTGTCGAGACCGCGAATCACGCGCTCCAGCGTGTAACGCATGGCGCGCACCTGCGACATGATCTCGATCTTCAAGCCGCTGGTGTCGTACTCCTGCACGTACTTCACAACCTTCTGGATCAGCTCGTGCTCGTGCGGGCGATACGGGTCGAGCCAGAACACGGCCGGCATGCCGGACTGGCGCGCACGCGTCACCGCGAGCTTGACCCAATCGCGAATCGCCGCGTCCTTGACCTGGCACATGCGCCAGATGTCGCCCTCTTCGACGTTCTGCGAGAGCAGCACTTCGCCGGTGGCGAGGTCGACGATGTTGGCGACGCCGTCTTCGGGCACTTCGAAAGTCTTGTCGTGCGAGCCGTACTCTTCGGCCTGCTGCGCCATCAGGCCGACGTTGGGCACCGTGCCCATGGTCCTGGGATCGAAGGCGCCATGCGTCTTGCAGAAGTTGATCATCTCCTGGTAGATGCGCGCGAAGGTCGACTCGGGCATCACCGCCTTGACGTCCTTCAAACGGCCATCGGCGCCCCACATCTTGCCGCCGTTGCGGATCATCGCGGGCATCGAAGCATCGACGATGACGTCGTTCGGCGAGTGGAAGTTGGTGATGCCCTTGGCCGAATCCACCATCGCGAGTTCCGGACGGTTTTCGTGGCAAGCGTGCAGATCGCGCATCACTTCTTCGTACTGGCTCTGCGGCAGCGTCTTGATCTTCTCGTAGAGCTGCGCCATGCCGTTGTTGACGTTGATGCCGAGCTCGTCGAACAGCTTGCCGTGCTTGGCGAAGGCGTCCTTGTAGAAGATCTTCACGCAGTGGCCGAACACGATCGGATGACTGACTTTCATCATCGTCGCCTTCACGTGCAGCGAGAACATCACGCCGGTCTTGCGCGCGTCGTCGATCTCCTTCTCATAGAACGCGAGCAAGGCCTTCTTGCTCATGAACATGCTGTCGATGACTTCCTTGTCCTGCAGCGAAACCTTGGGCTTGAGCACGTAGGTCTTGCCACTCTTGCCGACGAGTTCCATCTTCACGTCGCGCGCCTTGTCGAGCGTCATCGATTTTTCGCCGTGATAGAAGTCGCCGCCGTGCATGTGCGACACGTGGCTGCGCGACGCCTGGCTCCATTCGGCCATCGAGTGCGGATGCTTGCGTGCGTAGTCCTTCACGGCCTTGGGCGCGCGGCGATCGGAGTTGCCCTCGCGCAGCACCGGGTTCACCGCGCTGCCGAGCACCTTCGAATAGAGGGCGCGGATCTCCTTCTCTTCGTCGGTCTTCGGGTTTTCCGGGAAGTTCGGAATCTTGTAGCCCTTGGACTGCAGTTCCTTGACCGCGTTGATCAGCTGGTTCACCGATGCACTGATGTTCGGCAGCTTGATGATGTTGGCCTCGGGCGTCAGCGTGAGCTTGCCGAGTTCGGCGAGGTTGTCGGGGACGCGCTGCTCCTCGGTCAGGTATTCCGGGAACTGGGCCAGGATGCGCGCGGCGACGGAGATGTCGCTGGTGTCGATCTTGATGCCGGCCGGCTCCGCGAACGTGCGAATGATCGGCAGGAAGGCCGCGGTCGCGAGCAGCGGCGCCTCATCGGTCAGAGTGTAGATGATGGTCGGCTGCTGCGTGCTCATGCGTCTGATCTCCTGGAATTCTTCAATGGGTTCCAGCCCGCGGCGTGGAAGGGCTGCATGACCGGATCTGGCCGGTCACGTGCTTCCGTTCGACCGCTGGGTCTGTCAGAAATTCTTCGAGCCCTCGGCGTGTAGATCCAGGGCGGCTACCGGCGCTTTCGACGGCGAGCCGCGATGGGAGAGCGGGGGACATTATGTCACGCGGCGCCATGCCAACGCTCAGCCAGGCGAATGGGGTGGTTGTTCGGACGGTTGAATCGCCCGAGACGCTGCATACAGGCGTCCGCCTGCCCTTGGAGGGGCGCCATTCAAAAAACCGCAGGGAGCAGCCCATCACCCGTTCAACCGGCGGTTGAACGGCCGGAGTACGTGTTCATGAGCTTCTCCGTGCGATGGCAGCGCGCCTGGCGTCCGGGCTATCCGGCCGCCAGCTAAGGACTGCCGCGATAGCCAACGAAAACGCCATGATGATCGACGCTAGCGAGAACCCGTTGGCGACTTCTTTCGTGCTCGCACCGTCAGGCACCATCGAGAAGAACACGCCGCCCACCAGGGCGACCGACAGTGCGGCGCTGATCTGCAACACGGCGCTGACCACACCGGCCGCGAGCCCAGCCCATTTCTCTTCCACTTGGTCCACGTTGAGCCGCACAAGTGCCGGGTGCGCGATACCTTGTCCAACGCCTATCAAGACGAGGGGAATGGGCAGCCACGATGGCTCTGCACAGGCCACCAGAACGGCCGTGATCGCCAACCCTATCGCCTCCAAACTCATGCCAAAAGCTGCTGCGCGTGCATGAAGCCACCGCGCTACCCGAGGGCCACTCAGCGCGCCCCAAAGAAGTCCGACACCAACAGGCAGAATCGCAAAGCCGGCAGCCAGGGGGCCGTGGTCCAGCCCTGCTTGCTGGTAGACCGAAAAGGTCAGAAAGAAGGCCGCGAGGGCATAGAAAAACAGGGTCGCCAAGAGAGTGCGTTGTAATGCCGGAGATGAAAGCGCCGTGGGGGATACCAGTGGTGAGGCTCCTGACCGCTCCCGGGCCTTCTGGTGGCGCCAGAAGGCAATCAACAGCAGCGGCGCAAGAGCAAGAATGCCCAGGCTCCACAGCGGCCAATCGTGCTCCCGCCCCTCGATGAGTGGCACCACGAGGGCAAGCAAGCCCAACGCCAGCAACGCCGCGCCCGGCACATCCAAGCGGTCAGGGGCCGAAGCTTTGCGCTCGGGAAGCAGGATGAGTGCCGCGGGAATCGCGACAGCGATGACAGGCAGGTTGACCAGGAAGACGCTCCTCCAGCCGAGGTTCCATGGGCTTGCAGCAACCAGCAGGCCGCCCAGGAGCTGGCCTGTTACCGATGCCAGTCCGAACGTCGCACCATACCAACTGAGCGCGCGATTCTTTTCGCTCGTGTGGAAGAGCGCATGAATGAAGGCGAGCGACTGCGGCGCCATCACCGCAGCCGATATTCCCTGCAGCAGCCTCCCTGTTACGAGCACCTCGGCCGAGGGTGCCAGCCCACACAGGGCAGAAGTGACCCCGAAGCCAACCATGCCCGCCAGGAACGCGCGCTTTCGACCCAGTATGTCGCCTATGCGGCCACCCAGAACGAGGGTGACCGCATAGGCCGTGGCGTACACCGAAACCACCAGCTGGGACACGTCCGGCGAGGCACGCAAGTCTTCCCGAATTGCCGGCAGCGCGACATTGACGATGAAGAAGTCCAGTGGCGGCAGCAGCGTACCGGTGAGCAGTACCACCAGTGCGATCCAGCGACGTGAGTCCGGACGCTCCGCTTCCGAGCCTGCGATTGATGTGTTCATCGGGTGGCACCTTGTCTTGCGGGCCGTAGCGAAGGATCGCCTTAGCGCATGCCGCCGGATGCCATGATGCGTTCGCCGGTCACCCACCCCGCGTCGTCGGACGCAAGGAACGAGACGATCGACGCGACATCCTTGACTTGGCCAATGCGACCAAGCGGCGTCTGCTCCTCGTTCCATTTCTGGAACTCGGAACCCATGACACCCGCGGCGTGAGTACCGTCCGTCTCGATCAATCCGGGATTGACTGCGTTGACGCGGATACCTCGCGGACCGAGCTCGCGCGACAGGACGCCCGTGATCGCATCGATTGCGCCCTTCGTTCCACTGTAGATCGCGCTTTCCACCGGAAGAACGCGTGTGACGAACGAACTGATATTGATGATGCTTGCGCCCTCGCGCAGGAAAGGCGATGCGACGCCCGTGACGAGGATGGGTCCGAGCACGTTGATGTCGAATTGCTGGCGGTACAGCTCTTCCGTGCTCGCCTCGATCTTGGCGAACTGATAGACGCCTGAGTTATTCACCAACACATCCAGCCGACCGAAACTGTCGATGGTCGCCTGGACGAGCGCCTCGACATCGGATCGCTTGCGGACATCGGCCTGTACCGCCACCACGCGCCCACCTGCAGCTTCGATTTCGGCGACGACCTTCTCCGCCGCACTCTTGTCGGTCGCGTAGTTGACGACTACCTGCGCTCCGTCATTCGCCAGTCGGCGGGCGATTCCCGCCCCGATGCCCTTTGATGCGCCCGTAACCAAGGCGACTTTATCGTTCAACCTGCTCATGCTCTTTGACTCCGGATGGAACGCCGGGATTGGCGGTGCCGGCCGAGGGCGGCCGAAGGCCCTTTGCATGGCGGATCAGGAAGAAGAAGAAGAGCCGCGCCGAGTCGGCCGACCTGGCTTCCGTGTAAGGAGCGGCCAATGCAAGGACGCGCATAGTGCGACTGACAGTGTTGTTTGTGCACTGCCATTTCTGCATATTTCGCGTACATATTTGAACGGCTTGAATGGCGATGGAATGGAGCGATGTCAGGATCTTTCTCGCCGTCGCACGCGCAGGTTCCCTGGGGGAGGCGGCCCGGCGCCTCGACGTGAGCCACCCTACGGTCGGTCGGCGGATAAAGGCGCTCGAAGAGGAGGCCGAGCAGCCACTCTTCCGCCGGACCAAGGACGGCCTGGTGCTCACGGATGCGGGGGATCGCGTGCTGTCGCTCGCGGAGTCCATGGAGAACTCAGCGCTCTCCATGGAGCGTCGCCTGACGGGCAACCACGAAAGACTCGAAGGCATCCTTCGGGTGTCGTCGGCAGACTGGTTCGCAGCCTTCGTTCTCGCTCCAGTCTTCGTGGAGATGGGGCGGCTTCACCCTGCCGTGGTTCCGGAAGTCATCGCGAGCTACCGCCTCCTGGATCTGAGCCGTCGTGAGGCCGACCTTGCCTTTCGCATCGTCCCATTCAGCGAACCCGACATCGTCCAGCGACGTTTGATGACAATGCACTATGGCTTGTACGGAACGGCGGATACGGTCGCGGCGGCGAGAGGCGAGCCAGCGTCTGTGGGGCTCATCCTGATGAACTCCGCACAAAGCCATTTTCCGGACGTGGCCTGGCTTATCGAACGGTTTCCCGATTCGTCGCGTGTATTCACCAGTACGAGCCGTAGCGTGCAAGCCCAGATGTGCCTGCGTGGACGTGGGATCGCGGTTCTGCCGCGGCCGCTAGGCGATGGAACCGCGGGACTCCAGCGCATCGAGGCACTGGGCACCCCGCCCACAAGGGACATCTGGGTCGGATATCACCAGGACCTCAGGCACATGGACCGGTTGAGAGCCATGCTTGATGTCACGGAGAAAATGTTGGGCAGGGACCGAAAGTGATCAACAGTCTCAAGGCGATCAACTACAAGCTGCATGATTTCGACGGCGGCCCTGTCTCGGCTTTCCAAGACATCGGCTCGATAGTGGAGCGCCGCTTTCTCGCGAACACAAACGCGGTGCGGGTCGCCTGGAAGGTTCAGGCGTCCGCCAAGGCTCGCTCGCGCGTCCGCGTCGGGGTCAGGAGACGGTCAGGACGATCTTGCCCTGAATGCCGCCCTCGGCGACACGGTGGTGCGCGCTCGAGGCTTCCGACAGCGGAAAGACGCTATCGATCACCACGCGAACGGCCCCCTGGTCGAGCAATGCGGCGGCCGTCGCCAGCTGCGCGCCGTTCGAGCGGACCTGGGTCGACGAGACCCTGATCCCGCGCTTTGCCGCCGCATCGCGGCCCTCGAAGCCCAGGGGATTGACCAGGAACAGGGCGCCACCCGGCTTGATCACGCTCAGGAAGCGCTCCATCCGTGGACCGCCCACCGCATCGAGCACCAGGTCAACATCCCGAACGACCGTTTCGACAGCGGTTTTTCCGTAATCGATGAACTGCTCGACTCCGAACTCGCCGAGCATCGCGGCGTTCTTGGCTGAGGCCACGGCGATCACCCGCGCGCCCCGCGTCTTGGCCAACTGCGCCGCCAGATGGCCGACGCCCCCGCCCGCGCCGTTGATCAGCACCGTCCGGCCCTCAAGCTCGACCGGCTCATGCGGGAAGTCCTGGAAGGGATTGGGCACGTCGTGGCCAAGCTCGACCAGGAACTGCCACGCCGTGAGCAGGGACATCGGCGCGGCGGCCGCATGGATATGATCCAGCCTGGCAGGCTTGTGGGCCAGGTGCGAGGCCGGCCCGCAGACATACTCGGCATAGGCACCGCCGCCGGTCATCACACCCTCGGGAAAACGCACCATGCCGTAGACCTCGTCGCCGACCTTGAAACCGTCGACATCGGCAGCGGTCGCTTCGACCACGCCGGCGATGTCGGTCCCCAGGATCAGCGGGAAGTCGGCGTTCGGCCGCCATTCGGGCGGCAGGGCGCGATAGCCGTCGCGTAGATACCAGTCCGGCGGATTGAGGCCTATGGCCCGGACACGGACCAAGACTTCGCCCGGGCGGACGTCGGGCTTGGGCGCATCTTCGTAAGTCAGCACATCAGGTCCGCCAAAGGCGTGCAGTCGAGTTGCTTTCATCGTCTCGCTCATGATCTTTCTCCTTGCGAGGCAATATAGCGGCGAGCAATTAGGTTGATAATGAGGCCCGAAATCAGTTTTATAGTTCCGCCATGGAACGAATAAGCCTTGACCGTCTCACCGGTTTGATCGCGTTTGCGCGCGTCGGCGCCCTGGGCAGCTATGCGGCGGCGGCGCGGTCGCTGTCGATATCCCCCTCGGCGGTCAGCAAGAGCATCCAGCGACTCGAGCAGCGCCTGGGGGTCTCCCTGTTCACGAGGACGACGCGCTCGCTGGCGTTCACGCCAGAAGGCCGCGACCTCCACGAGCGAGCCTTGGGTCTGATCCGCCAGGCCGAGGAAATCGAGCAGATGGCGCTGACAGCGCGCTCGGCGCCTCGCGGCACGCTGCGGGTGGCCACCTCCCTCCCAATCGGTCTGCACGTGATCGCACCGGCCCTGCCCGGCTTCCGGCGGCGCTTCCCTGACGTGACGATCGATCTTCGGCTCGGCGACCAGATGACCGATCTGATCGACGAAGGGATCGACGTCGCCGTCCGTATCGGTGACCTCCCGGACAGCCGCCTGCTATCGCGCAAGCTGGCACCGTACCGGCTGTGCTGCCTTGCATCACCAGCCTACCTCGCCGAGCGCGGCGCGCCCGCGCATCCGCACGACCTCGAAGGCCACGACACGGTCAACCTGCGCTACCAGAGCACGGGACAGATGTTCCGCTGGCCCTTCAGGATCGGCGGCCAGGAAATCGAGATGCTGCCACGGTCCGACATCGTCGTGGACACAAGCGAGGGGGTGATGGCCGCGCTCGTCGCGGGCGGCGGGATCGGCATCGGCGCGTCGTTCGCCGCCGCGCCCCATATCGCGCGCGGAGAGCTGTCGCCGGTGCTCGTCGACTTCGCGATCGAACGGCGGAATATCACCGCGCTATGGCCCGAGAGCCGACGCAGCAATCCAGCGGTCCGCGCCTTCCTGGACATGCTCGAACCGGCCTTCGAGCACAAGGTGACCGTGTCGGACTTGGCCACACCGGGCCGCGGTGATGGCCAAGCGCGATGACGGCCATGTGGCGTCGAGCGCCCGGGAGCAGGCTTTGACCAAGGCAGCGGCTCTGGCGGGACATCTTTAGGAAACAGGTCCTGGTTGCGCACGAACCGGCATTGAGTGGCTGCAGTAAGACCGCCCGTAGTGCGATCGGCTTCGGCAATGGCAGCGCGAAGGGCGACGGGCTTGACGCGTGACGTGGAAGCTCCATAAGCGAGGTCTGGCGGCGTGTCCGTGAACCATCCTTCGTGACCTACAGGCGGCGAACCGCCAGCGTCAAGGACGGCACGCTTTGGTACAACCTGCCGCAGCAAGCCGGGGCATAGCGCGTAGCCCCACAAGCCCCGCCCATTGCGGCGGGGCGCCATCGAAACCTCGCCGCGCCAGCGGCACCGATCGCCGTGCCGCGCGCAAGCCGTTGCGCGCCCACCTCGTCGCCGCCTGGCCGAAGGCGGCGGCGAGGGATTTTGTGGTGGACGTTGAAACCGGGAGCGACAGCTTGGACTTGGAGTCGTCGGTGGGGAAGCTGATTGAGTTCCGGTTCTTCCGTTTCAACACAAAGCTACGACTGCTTTGGGAGAAAGCCAGCAAGATAGCGCTTGAATGACTTCACCAGCACTGGGCTCGCCATCGCTTGCCCAAGCGACGAAACCATCGGGACGGACCAGCAGCGCGCTCAATCCCAGACGATCTTTCACCTCGCCTGTCTGGTACTTGATCTTCCCTTGCAGGCGATGACCGAGCGATTGCAGCGCCGCACGGCCGTCGAAATCGAGCAGGACGCCGCTGCCATCGCGCAACACGGCGCCGAGCCGGGGCCCGTCGGCGAACTCGAAATCCGGTGCGCTGCGGCCAACGAGCGGATGATGGCCGCCGAGGTCGTAACGCAAGGAAACACCCCATACGCGTTCGGCGAAGTAGGTCGCGCCATCGCGGGTATCGATCAGATCGCGCATGACGGCCCGAAGCGCGCGCGATGCCGGCCGCATCAGCGCGACCTGCGCGCGCGTCCACTCGAGAATGCGCGCGCCGACCGGATGCCGCTCGGCGCTGTAACTGTCGAGCAAGCCGTCCGCCGCTTCGCCGCGAATCGTCGCGGCGAGTTTCCAGCCCAGATTCATCGCATCGCCCAGACCGAGGTTCAAGCCCTGCCCGCCCAGCGGCGAATGGATGTGCGCGGCGTCGCCGGCCAACAGCACGCGCCCCTTGCGATACGTCGTGGCCTGTTTGCTGCGGTCGGTCCAGGTCGAGGCGACATGCAAGGCATTGACCTTCACGTCCACGCCGGACACGCGCCGCAACACCTCCTGCACCTGCTCGCGCGTCAGCGCCGCGCGATGTGCCGCGCCACCATCGAAATCGGCGACGCCGAACGTGCCCGGCTGCCACTGTGTGTAATGGCCGCTCGGCGTCGAATGGCGGCCGAGCGGAAGCATCGCGGGATCGGTCAGATCGACCTGCACCGAATAACCGGTGAATTCCGGCTCGGTGCCGACGAACTCGAAACCGCCGAGCTTGCGCACGCTGCTGCGCCCGCCATCGCAACCCACCAGCCAAGGCGCGCGGAAAACTTCGTGGCCGGCACGGACGACGACTTCATCGTCCGTAAACTCAAGGCCTTCGACGCCCTGACCGCGCCGGATTTCGACGCCGAGCGAAAGCGCATGCGCGGCGAGCACGCCTTCGAGATGCGCCATTTCGACGCCGAATTGCGCGTCGGCCGGACCCGGCAACCGGTACGCCCAGCGCGACGCCTCGATGTTGGCATAGTCGAACTGGATACCGGCGAAGTGGCCGGCCGGGCCACGGCCTGGCGAAGCCGAAGCCATCGATGCCGGCTGCGGCTGGCTGTCGCTGCGAGGTTGCGCTGCGATTCGCTCCAGCAGCCCGCGCCGATGAAACGCTTCGATGCTCGCCCCCCAAAGACCGCGCATGCCGAATGGAAGTCGCTTCAGTGGCGAATGCGGATTTTCGTCGCGCTCCAGTACCAGCACGGAAACGCCCGCGAGCCGCAGTTCGCAAGCCAGAAACAATCCGACGGGGCCGGCGCCGGCAATGATGACGTCGTAGACGGACGAAACGCGATGAGTGTCGTGCACGGAAATACTCCTGAAGTGGGCGATTGATCGTTCCACCGGAGCGTTCCCCGAAGCCGAAGCCCGCACCGACGAACGACGGGACGCGCGTGACGTCCACTGTTCGTCGCGGGGATCTCGTGCACGGGGCCAAAGACCAGAGCTTTCGTTACCGAAAGGGGTTGGGCTTACCAAACCAACCCTGCCTTTTCCGACACCGCATCCTATCAAACCCGCCGGATCTGCCGCCGAAGCGCGTCGCTGGCGAGCGACCGTTCGAGCGGCATTGAACGCGCCGGCGTCGAGCGCCTTGTTCTCGAAGATGGCCACCAGGTCGGTCAGCCGCTCCACCATCTCCTTGCCGGTGCCAAGCTTGGCGGCGTCGTTGAAGTCCGGGAAGTCGGACAGCGAGAGCTGCGCGTTGGCCGCCACCAGCGGCGCAATGATCTTCTTGTTGATCTGTCGCCGATGTCGCTCTTGCCCTTCAGCGCCATCATGTCGGCGAAGCTGGCGCCGGGCGGAATCGTGAGCGGCTGGTAGGGCTTGCCGGCGTACTTGTCGCTGACGTACTTGATGAACAACAGCACCAGTACGTAGTCCTTGTACTGGCTGGCGTCCATGCCGCCGCGCAGCGCGTCGCAGCTCTGCTAGAGCGAGGAATAGAGTTCGGACTTCTTGAGGGCCATCAGCGATTTACCGTGGTGCGGACATGAAAAAACCGCCGGACTTCGGCGGTTTTCGTTGTTTCGGAGACAGCCGCTCGCTCTATTCCCACTCCACTGTATTCTGAATTAAATTTTCTTTTAAAAACATATAATAATAAATTCAGATTTCACGCAATACCAAGAAAAATACCATTGAACACCAAGGGGATCTGAGCTGACATCGTCAGGTCTGACGCTGCTGGCCGACCCGTCGGCGCTTGATCCCCCTTTCAATAGCACGCTAGGCAAGGCGGCCCCAAGCTCGTCATCGACAAGGCACTTCGGGATTTTGGTAGGTTCTTGTTCTGAAGTGGCCGGGTAGCTAACAGGCTGGTGAAAAACTCCAACGCACTGATCTGACATTGAAATTGCATGCAGAAGGGCTCGAATATTCGAGTCACTTCAAGCCCATCGATGCGCGGCACGGACGACGCCCAATTTGCCATGTTCAGCTACGTCACCTTGGA